>TARA_R110000824_G_scaffold20891_6_pt1 | contig 10196 bp, 18 predicted proteins | sample TARA_R110000824 | Tara Oceans TARA_R110000824 (sample SAMEA4397747) | marine metagenome | biome: Polar Biome; feature: [MES] marine water layer (ENVO:01000295) within the mesopelagic zone...; material: water (ENVO:00002006), including particulate matter (ENVO:01000060) such as...... | reverse complement strand
AAATGACCATCCGTATGGTCCGTATACGGACGTTTCCGTACGCTTTTCCGTATGCTTTTTTATCAACATATAGTAGGTTGACCCGACCCTTGACATAGGGTATTATTAGAGCGTGAGAGGAGACACTATGGAACTGCCGCCGAAAATAGTTCGAGTATTTAATAGATCGGGCGATACTCTGATCTATCAACGGTTCGACGATGATATGGACCTGACGTTCAACCCTGATGTATACGCGCAAGCGATATGCGACAGAGAAGAGGCAGACTTCGTAGCCGACGCCGATCTAGCGGGTACACGTGTACCCACTGACTTCACAGTGACGCTCACATGGGATGGCATCACACTGCGTGAACATAACTATTCCCTGATCAAGAAAGGAACGATGCAATGATGGACCTTGAAACAATCAACTACGTGAACAACCCTGAGAACGACGGTGCCACGCGATACAAAGCGCCAAGCGTGAAGCTGGCCGAGGTTCGTGGTGAAGCGCCAGTCGCACGGTTCTTTGTGTACGACTACTCAGATTGGAAGCCGCTCCATTACGTGGTGCTTGCGGCAGGGGAAAGCCGCTCGTTTCACTACAAGGGCGACCACGAAGAAGGCTGGTGGTCGCATTCGGAGACCTACGAGTTCGACGGTGAGAGTGTTTTCCAGTATATCCACTCTGACGGCACGGACTGTGACGGTCGGCTGGAGCACTTCTCTGAGTTCCATTGTGCTGTATCTAATTTGGACGAAATGATCGGCTGGTATAATGGGCGCGAAGATGTGAGCGCACCGCGTATGCCCGGTTGGGACCGGATCGATAGCTCGCAGCGTGATCATCGCGCAGAAGCGGCGGGGTACTAAAAATGCACGCTCAGAACCTTTCACGCCATGCCACGCAGTTGACGTTCGGCAACGGGGAGCAAATACTGTTGTCGTACGGCACGCCAGTGGCCAGCAAGAACCTCACCGGGTATCACCGGACCGAGGAGTATTGGTCCCGGACTACAAAGCGGCACATACGGGACTGGGTAGGAGACCAGCCGTGTGATAAGATTGAACAGAGAAGCCTCAACACGATGCTGGCTGTAGCGCCAAGGTAATTTGAACACCAACGAGAGGATATATTGACATGGCTAAGAATCCACTAGGCAAAAGCCGCGACGTTGAGAACCCCTATGCAACTTTCATGGAGGGCGATTTCGAAATCAGGGTCTTGAAGACCTACAAGATTGCCAAGAACGAGACCGGCGATCAATACGCTCGCTGGTTCACGGTGGCCAAGTCGCCCATGACTTATGGGTCGTGGGAATACGGGGACACATATCGGAGCGAGGTGCTCGACAATTTCCGCCTGACTTATGCCTCGCCGGAATTCATTGAGGCTTATCGCGACGATCCGCTCCTCTTTGATCCGGGAACATCTTGGTAAGCAAAAACGGGTACACGTGTAACCCCGGCTGGCATGGTGCTGGCCGGGGTATCTTTGATAAGGAGATTGATATAATGGGTATCGAAAGAATTACAGACAACGCTGTCGTTCTTACCGGCGAGCACATCGAAGCCTACCGCTTGGTCACAGTGCGCTTGGGCATCAAGATGTGGCGGGACACGCGTATTAAGCTGTCTCGCAACGGCAACATCAAAGCCTTGTTGGGTATGACCAGTGATGTCACCGGCAAGACGTACAAGACGGGGAAAGAAGGCTACAATGAAGCCATCAAAGACCTGACCACAATCATCGATAACGTGGGAGCGTGAGATCACATGGCTAAATACACAGTGACCGTTAAACAGACGATGGTAGAACAGTGCGAAGTAGAGGTGGAAGCCGACAGCATGAGCGAAGCGGCTGTAATGACCGATCAATTCGCTGATGAATTTGTGGATGCGGCTCGACATTTCGTTGGGAAGTCATCAAAGCCGGAGATACTGAGGTACTTGTGGAGCAGCGAGATCACAGATCGGCAGATAACACGCGTTGATCTAGTGGCTGAGCCAAAGACCAAGCACGCCTGTTCGTGCGGCGAGAGCGATTGCGTATGGTGCGGGTCATGATGACTCACATTATGATGCCTCTAATCGTGCTGACGATTATCTTCAGCCTTCTGTATGGACAGCCCTTGCTGGAAGTGGTATTCGATGGTTATCCTGATCTGTTCGCGGCTATCATGGATCATCAAATATATTAGGGGACTGTCATGCCGCACGAAAAAATTTTACTTGCAGAGATGGAAGTAAAACTATCCGAGAGACCACTCAATTCTTTATAACACTAGGGGATTATTATGATCAAAGACGCTCTATACTATGCGTCCCGCGGCTGGGCTGTTTTCCCATGCCGCGCGGACAAGACGCCATACACCAAGAATGGGTGCCTTGACGCCACCACGGATCAAGAACAGATCAAGAAATTTTGGGAGCAGTTTCCCAACGCCAATATCGGCATGAACATGGGCATGAGTGGGATGGTAAGTCTCGACTGCGATCCCGGCTATGACCCCAATGACCTAGCGGAGAAATTTGATGGATACGAACTCACTGACTTCACAGTCGATACTCCAAGGGGCGGAGTGCATTATCACTACAGGCTCAGGAGCGGTGAGACCATCCCGCCTTCAGCGAGCAAAGTATCGCCTCATGTGGATGTACGCTCGTTCAATTCGTACTGCCTACTGCCCCCCAGCAAGACTTCAGTGGGAGACTACACATGGTCAATTGACCCGCGAGACCTTGAGGGAATACACCCTCCGGACCGGCCTGACGAACTCGCTCGCCTTGCAAGCGCCGCTCGCAACAGAAGCGAAGACTACGACACATGGATCATCAAGCCCGATCTTCCCGACAACGTGGCCATGGCAATCAACTGGCTCACTAAGGAAGCGCAAGTTGCTATCGAAGGGCAAGGCGGGGATCACATGGCGTATACCACTGCCGCTCACCTCAAGAGTTTTGCAATTTCACCTGAGCTTGCAATCGACCTCCTCTGGGAGCATTGGAACCCTCGCTGTCAACCTCCATGGGGTGCGGGCGAGGTTGATCATCTTCGGCAAAAGGTTAGCAATGCGTATGACTATAATCTCTCGCCGCCCGGCCACCTGACCCCCGCATATAAGCAAGCCAAGTCAGCCAGTCTATTCACGCCGGTAACGCGCGACACCATAGGCGATGTGAAAGACAAGAGCGGCGTGTACGGGCGATGGCGGTTCGCTGATCAGGATGCGATGGACCTGATCAAGCCGCCGGAATGGTTGATTGCAGACTGCATACCGATGAAGTCGTACGTCCTGCTGTATGGACAGCCCTCGACGTGTAAGACGTTCGTGGCTCTCGATATGGCCCTGAGCGTGGCGCATGGTGCTCCCGACTTCGTGAGCAGGACGCCGACGTGGGGCAATCACGTCCAGACACGTGGTCCGGTGCTCTTTTGTGCTGGCGAGGGGCGATCAGGTGTGACCAAGCGAGTGCGGGCATGGGAGAAGATGCACAACTATGGTGGCAAGGTGCCGGGGTTCGTGCTGGTCGATCCGGTGCCGACAATTACGTCTGAACTGGAAGACTTTCTTGAAGGTGCGCTGGCGTACAGTCCGCAGGGCTACAGCATGGTGGTCGTGGATACCGTTGGCAGGGCCATGCAGGGCGTCAACGAGAACGCGCAGGAGAATGCGTCTGCGTTCACGGCGCTGGTTCAGGTACTACAGAACCAACTTGATTGCACGGTGCTGGCGATCCATCACTCCGGCAAGCAGGGGAAGAAAGAGCCGGCAACATTCCGCGGATCGTCTGTGTTCGGGGCCGACGCTGATACTGTGTTCAGGTGCGACCGTGAGGCGGGTGAGATGGGAGTGGTCATGCACATGGTGAAGCAGAAGGATGCTGCGGAGTGGGAGTGGCCCAAGATCATCGGCCTAAAAGAGGTCGAGTATGCTGATCAGACTACGCTCGTGGCGCACCGTCCTGATATGCAGGAGCATCAGGAAATAATCCACGCCAGCGGTAAGGAGATCGAGATCGACGAGAACACGAATCGTGCGTTCGACACGCGCGTGTACGCTGCACTCAAGACCGACAAGGCCAAAGAATGGAGTACTGTCGCGTTGGCGGAGAAGATTGCCGAAATGTGGAAGCTGGATGAGAACTCTACAGACAGTCGTGCGTCGAATACTTTGCAAGATACTAAGGGAAAATGGCTTCAGAAGATCAAGGATAGGGCCACAACGGGGCAGCAGGAGAAGCGGCCAATCGCCTATTGCTACATCGAAGAGAGGCAAAAGTGGTGCTATCACGAGGGGCTGACGGGGTTCGGTGAGCCCCCTAAACACGATTGACACTATGGGCCTTTGTGTGTATACTTAAAAATGAAAGGAATTGATATGTTGAAATTTCTGATCCCACTCTTGATGGCGGCAGGGCTCCTGACCGCCTGTACCGCGAAGGCCCAGACTATACCATGTGGGCCTATGGCCTTGATGTTAGAAGGACTCGACCAGAAGTATAGTGAGAAGGTGATCTATCAGGCGGTGACTGCCGATGGAAACATAATGAAGCTGACGGTCAGCCCCATGGGTACATGGTCTGTGCTATACGTGTTCAAGGGAGACACGGACAGCCTTTGCATGATGGCGAACGGCGACAACTTCAGTCAGGTGCGTCCGATACCCAGCTTCTGAGGGTACACGTGTAACCGGGGAATTTCAATGATCGACGTTGATGACGACGGTTATCTATACAGTGTTGCTTACATTCTTAGCAGACAGGAGAAAGCTGATGATGGGGAGGAAGCAGAAGCTTAAAGGCGGTGATGAGTATGACGTGGTGTGTGGCTGGCGCGGGTGGTATTGCTATCTGAAACGCGCCGGGGTCTGCAAAGCGATCAAGCGGAAGATGAACAAGCGAGCTCGGCGTGAGGCCAAGCGCAAACTATATACTAGGGAAGACACATAATCAGATCAAAGAGGAAACTAAGATATGAACTACGGGGTAGAGCGGTCGTGGGCGACAGAGCCTCTGTTCGGTGGGCAACCGCACCGGGGGATCAAGATGCCCAAGCCGTACCAATTTGCCGGCGCTGAGTATGCGCTGGCCCGCGACCACTGTCTGGTCGCTGATCAGATGGGGCTTGGCAAAAGCTGCGAGGCCATGCTGATCGACAACTCAATCGAAGCCGGGCGCACTTTGATCATATGCCCGGCGTCACTTCGCCTCAACTGGATAAGGGAGATAAGGCTCTGGACCACTAGGAAGAACCCAACAATCTGCGTACTACTCACGGGGAAAGACGACATCAATCTTGACGTTGACTTTCTGATAGTCTCGTACAGCTTGTTGCTCAATGACCACATACATGGTGCATTATTGTCAGTCAATTGGGATCATATCGTCATGGACGAGGCCCACGCACTGAAAGACCCAACCGGGAACCAGCGCACCAAAGCGATCTGTGGCCATGCTTTCCGGGGTGATTGGACACCGGGGGTTATCGAAGATGTCGGCAGGATGACGCTCATGACCGGGACGCCGATGCCCAACCAGCCACTTGAGGTATACAACGCCATCGCCATACTAGACTGGTCGGCCATCGACTACATGTCAATTGGCCAGTTCAGGGAAGAATACTATACGTTCGGCGGCGGCTTTGTCACGATAGGCAGGGGGAAACTCCGGAAGATGAAGTGGTCTCACAATGTCCGCAACGTGCCGACGAACCTTGACGATCTGCAACAGCGGCTCAGGTCTAGCATCATGGTGCGGAGGCTAAAGGCCGATGTCTTGGCCGATCTTCCACAAGAGGAGTGGATACCATTCCCGCTCATCGCCACAGGCAAAATTCGCAAGGCTCTGAAGCATGAGGGGTGGAAGCAAGCGGAGCGTATGTACGAGATGGACGCACATGCATTTGATGCCGGCATACCGGTAGACGGTGCTATTTCTACGGCTCGACGTGAATTAGGAGAAGCTAAGGCACCCTTGGTCATAGAATACGTCGAGCAACTGCTGTCTGAGGGCGCGGAGAAGATCGTGGTCGCCGCTTGGCACCGAGGCGTGCTTGCGCTCTTATATGACAAACTCAAGGCACATAACCCAGTGTACTTGGATGGGGGAACTACACCTCGCAAGAAACAAGAGGCGGTCGATGCCTTCCAGCAATCGGATGACATTCGGCTCATAATCGGCCAGACCCTAACAATAGGGGAAGGCCATAATTTGACAGCAGCGCAGGACGTGGTACTGGCTGAACCTGACTGGGTGCCGGGGAAGAACGATCAGGTATTGGCTCGCATCGCTCGCATAGGGCAGGAAGGAGCATATTGTCGCGGCCACATACCCGTGGTTCCTGATACGCTTGACGAGCGCATCCTTGGTACGTCTATCAGGAAGGATAAGAACATCCACGCGGCGCTTGACCTGAGAGATTCATTAGTGTAGTATCGTAACACTGACCATCCGCACACACACACACACACAGGGGAAGATCAATGAAGATTATATTCGAAGGAACGCTGCCTGAAATCGTGGGCGAGGTGCTCATGTTCGTTCAGGATGCTAACTCCATGGTTACACGTGTACCCGCAGAGGAGACAGTCAATAAGCCAGCTAACGTGGAAGGAGTTTCGGCAGATGAACCTGAAGCAGCAGTGGAACCAAAAAAGTCAAAGCGCAATGGCTCTGGCAAAGCCCGGCGAAAGGGTCGAATTACCGTGGGGGGAGACGATCCTGAAGACGACGCCGGCACTGTCGTCGATGCCCCCGATGGCGACGTGGACGTTCAAGACAACAAGCGAAAGGGAAGCAAGACAAATGCGGGAAGCGCTGACGCTGTATCATATAGCGCTTCGGACGCCGGCAAAGCTGCATCCAGTGCAGCAGCGCTGGTCGGCCCTACTCCAGTTCGTAAAATCATTGCGGTCCTTACGGGTGGTTCGGAAGACCTGAAGGATTTGCCGGAAGACAAGCGTGCGGAGTTCATCGATGCGTGCGCCGGCTTATTCGAAGGAGAAGACGATGCTGTCGCTTGAAGGAATGCCTGAACATTCGCCTCTTGGGGCGAGCGGGGCCAGCCGGTGGATGAAGTGCCCCGGTTCGGTCTCGTTCGGCAAGGGTGACAGTGGCGAGAGCAGCATCTATGCCCAGACCGGAAGTGCTGCCCATTGCGTGCTTGAGAAATGCCTGAAGGAAGGCAAGGATGCGTGGGAGTTCGTCCAGTTATACTATGATGTGGAAGCCGACATCATCCACGGGCAGGAAGAGGTGGAAGGCTTCATCCTGATTGACAAGGAGATCGCGGACGGGGTTCAGGTCATGCTTGACGAGGTGCGCAAGCGCCACCCCGATGCGAGCGACAACAACTCATGGGTAGAGCGGGTGTTCCATGCGCGGGTCATTCACCCCCTTATGTATGGCCGGTCTGACTTCACGTACTACGATGACGAGGCCAAGACGCTGCATATCTGGGACTACAAGAATGGTGCCGGCGTTATCGTCGATGTGCAGCGCAACACTCAGGGCATGTACTACGCCGTGGGTATGCTGGAAGAGCTTGACTTGTGGTTGTCGGCAATGACGGTGACGATCCATATTGTACAGCCCAACGGCTACCATTCGGACGGTATAGTGCGTGAGTGGTCGGTCAAGGTATCCGATCTGGCCGATTGGTTGGAAGAGGAGTTGCTCCCGGCCATGTACGAAGCTGAGACGGGTACACGTGTAACCGCGGGACCACATTGTCGGTTCTGCCCCAAACGGTTCCTCAAATGTGAGGCACTTATGGGTCAATGGAAGGAGCTAAAACGTATCATGGTTATCACGGAGAAGAAGGGTGGGCCAGCGAAGCTCACCCCCAAGGAGTTGAGCGCTCTGCTCAAGTCCTACGAGAGCTCACGGATTATGTTTCAGTCCGCGGAGAAAACGGCGTTTGATAAGCTGAATGCTGGGAAGAAAGTTCCATACTTCAAGCTCGTCAAGAAACAAGTAACGCGCAAATGGAAGGAAGGTGCAGAACAGGAGATCAACAGTGTACTGGGGAAACAGGCTTACGATAGCAAGCTGAAGTCCCCTGCGCAGATCGAGAAGCTGGCTGGTGGGGAAGCTCTTGCTGCAAAGTACAGTGAGAAACCTCCGGCTGGTCTCAAGCTGGCCCCCATGTCGGCGGCTGGTAACGAAGTCAACAAGGATACGGCCAAGCTGTTCAAGAAGGTGGCGTCATGAGTTTGACATTGCACGTCGTCGCGGTGGGTGAACATTATTCGCCAGTTACGGGCGGTAATTGCATCATTCGCAAGTTCAGTCAGAAGTATCAGGCGCTGAGTGCGGGGGATCGGGTTCTGATCCATCACACGACTGATGCTAAGACTGTTGAGATACCCGGTGCTCAAGCTATCAGTCAGCACCGGGTGTCATCTACCCACATTGCTACTCTCGACACACTGTGGGATCACCATAAGTGTAACTTACACGATATATTCTGGGAAGGAACGAATGAACCCCCTAGCTCAGAGCACATACTACGGCATTATCCGCTGGCCGATGGAGAAGAGCGGAACCATGACGAGTTATTCGTCGCAATCTACTTCTGAGGAGAAGACACTATGGCTAAAATCGACAAAGAAATAGGCACCGTGCAAGTCACCATGCCTGAAGGCCGGTTGCTGTTCGGTCATCTGATCACGCGCGATGCGTATAAGGAAGGCGATCAGGAACAGTACAAGGTCACGATGGCTTATGAGCCTGATGATCTTGACGATCTTCAGGACGCCATGATCGACCTCGCAATCCAAACGTGGGGCTTAGGGGCAGACGATAATCTGCTCATGCCCATCAAGGATGGGGATAAGGTTGCCGCCGGTAAGGTCAAGGAAGGCAGGAAGGGCGACATCTACGAGGGCAAGCTGATCCTCAATGCGTCCACCAAGTTCAATCGCGATGGCGATGACGACGAAGGTGGGGCCATGGTCTACGACGAAGTGGTCGAAGTCATGAGCAACATGGACATCAAGAAGAAGGTGTTCAACGGAAGCCACGGTGTCCTCGCGGTGACGCTGGATACGTGGATGAAGACCCTCGACGATGGCGACAAGCGTTACGCCATCAAAGCCTACTTCACTGCGTTCCAACACACGCGCGGTGATGCGGAAGATCGGATCGCTCAACAGTCCGATCACTCTAGCCTGTTCAAGCCGCGGGTCATCGAAGGCGGCAAGGCGAAGAAGCGAGCCAAACGGGCTGGCTGATAATAGGGGTGGGTACACGTGTACCCATCTCTCCACTCACACGGGAGAAGAAGAATGATATCGCACTTGAATAAGATTATAATCGGCGTAGTAGTGGTCGTGTTACTGGCCGTAGCATTCGCGTATGTAGATATCGACTTATCGAAGCAGTTAGACAAGGGCATCGCAACGGAGTTGAATGAGAAGTCTGACGCGGAGAAGGTCGAGAGTAAGAAAATGCTTCCTATCCCCAACGCGGGCGCGGCAGTGAAGTAACGACGCGGGTGGGCTAATATCCTATACCCGTTATCCCCGGCACCTGTGCGCTCCAATGGACATCGCACTTGTGCCGGGGGTTGAGGAGGATGAAATGGCTACATACAAACTGAGACTAGAAAACCCGAAAGGTGAGGTGGTGGTTGACGCGGAGTTAGATGCCGGCCTTGCTTGGTTGCACCGGGATACGCCCGGCCTTGGCACGTTCATATATAGAGAAGCGGAGCCGTGGTTCCGAGAGCTCAACAAAAGTTCCGCAATTTTCCAAAATACCCCTTGAATATTTTTTGCTATAAGGAAATCAAAATGCAAACTGAAGATCAACGTGGCCCACAAGTTTTTGCCTGTGAACAAATCCAAGCTATGAAGCACAGACTTCCCAACGAGAGCTTCCTTGAGGCTAAGGCGCGTGAAGCCGCCTCCATGTCCGACAGCGAGGAGCATCGTAAAGCGTATCGCGAGATCATCGTTGACCAGCGCTTCCTCGCTGCTGGCCGAGTTCAATCAGCAATGGGGAGCCCCAAACATGTCACGGCTTACAACTGCTTCGTTTCTCAGACTATATTTGACAGTATGTCCTCAATCATGGACGCAGTGGCGGCTGCGGCTGAGACCATGCGTCGAGGGGGTGGTATCGGATACGACTTCAGCCGCATTCGGCCTCGCGGGGATCGTGTGGTTTCTCTTGATAGTTCTGCCTCTGGCCCTGTCTCTTTTATGCAT
>TARA_R110000824_G_C15230354_1_pt1 | contig 10203 bp, 15 predicted proteins | sample TARA_R110000824 | Tara Oceans TARA_R110000824 (sample SAMEA4397747) | marine metagenome | biome: Polar Biome; feature: [MES] marine water layer (ENVO:01000295) within the mesopelagic zone...; material: water (ENVO:00002006), including particulate matter (ENVO:01000060) such as...... | reverse complement strand
ATGAAAGACAAGACAAAAGTCGTGATGCTTATTCCAGCCCGAACTGATACGAAGTATTGGCATAAGTATGTTATGAACGCGTCAGAAGTCCATTTCGTAAAGGGTCGACTCAAGTTCGGTGACAGTAAGAACTCTGCTCCATTCCCATCAGCAGTCGTTGTATTCGACGGTGGAGATGAATTGTGGAGAGTAGAAGGCATTAACAAATAAAAAGGAGAATTAAATGACTGAAGATATTTTAAACGCAGCTATTCAAAAACTACGCGGAATGGCACTAGAACAATATGCGCTGATTAAGGATTTATACCACCAACCAGCAACAACAGAAACGGTTAACAACATAAGTAGTTATGCTGTTAACTTGGCCCAACTTGAGGGCGCCATGATTACACTGCAGCAGTATGCGAAGCCACTAGCCGAGCTTACTCCAGCCGAAAAGTCTGTAGCACCTGAGCCAGAACCAGAAGAACTACCTGAACCAGGGGTGATCACAGAAAAAGAGTTGGCCGAGCGCTCAGCCACATTTCGAAAGTCAAAGGGAATAAAGCCCAAGGCTTCGAAGAAGGGTGGAGACAAGTGAACCGTAAACAGCGCCGAACAGCCACCGAGAAAGATATGCAGCAGGAGGATCTCTCAGATAAGATTGCCCTGTTCCAGAATCTGCCTAACGAGTGCTTAGCCTGCATAAAACCTTTCGACAAAAAGGACAAAGAGATGGTATTTACCTGGAGTGTAGTAGTCAGAGATGCCGACACAGTTAGGTTGTACTGCCCTGAGTGTTGGGATACAGCACAAGCAGTTGTTAAACAATTTGAAGAGGAGAAAGAGAAATGAGTGTAACAAGAATTTCGGAAGTCGGTCTTAACCAGATTTTGAATAACCGTGTCTTAGCCCCAGTGACCTGTGTGATCAAGTTTTATTCAAATGACTGTCACATGTGTCACTCGTTGCAAGAATATTATCTGGACGTATCAAATCAGTATGAGTTGGATCCTAACATAGTGTTTTATGCATATAATGTAGATGATGACCCAGCTATAGAAAAGCGACTTAACTTTAGCGGGGTACCGACTATCGTTGCGATAAACCCAAACCCAGAGCTACCACCGCGCAAAATGGCAAGACATGTAGCTATGCCAGAACCAGAAGAGCCCAACAAGAAGACTTGGTATAAAGTCCGGGACATAAAGAATTTCATCGAGCAAGAGAGGATAAAGTGAACCAAAGACAAAACCTGTCATATGATGACGTGCTGCTTAAACCCCAATACTCAGATATAAAGAGTAGATCCGAGATTGACATATCTTCGGATTTAACGAATGGCGTGGTGCTTAGGTTACCTATGCTATCTTCACCGATGGATACGATATCCGAAGGTGCTATGGGGAATGCAATGGGATTCAGTGGTGCGAGCGCGATTATACATCGATACAATACTATTCAAGAGCAATTAATTGAGCTAAACAAGGTTGAATCTCCATGTATGATAGGGGCAGCCATTGGCATCTCTGGAGATTACATAGAAAGAGCGACTGCTATGGTCGAGGCTGGTGCTAATTTTTTATGCGTCGATGTAGCCCACGGTCACCACATAATGATGAAGAAAGTCCTTCGGGAACTTAGAACCTTATTCGGTAGCGACTACCACATTATGGCTGGGAACGTAGCAACATTAGAAGGCATCAACGATCTCGCTGATTGGGGCGCCGATAGTGTACGATGTAATATCGGAGGAGGATCCATCTGCTCCACTCGCATTCAGACCGGTCACGGTTTACCGGGACTACAAACAATTATCGAGTGCGCCAAGACAGACCGAGACGTTAAAATTATTGCTGATGGGGGTATCAAAAACTCCGGCGATATAGTCAAAGCTCTGGCCGCTGGCGCCGATGCCGTTATGGTGGGCTCGCTATTAGCGGGCACGAAGGAAACACCGGGCGACATATCCCGAGATGACCACGGTCACACTTGGAAAGAATACAGAGGTATGGCATCCAAGGAAGCCCAGATTAACTGGCGAGGTAAATACTCATCATTTGAGGGAATCTCTAGCAAGGTGCCATATCGCGGACCAATTAGAAATGTGCTGGAAGATTTGGAAATAGGGATTCGTTCTGGGTTTTCATATTCGGGAGCTAGAAATTTGAAGCAGCTTCAATCAAAAGCACAATTCCTCGTTCAGACATCTTCAGGGCTATCTGAAGGACGGACCCATATCACTTCAAGGAAGTGGTGAAATGTCGATCGAAATAGAGTATGGCAAATTAACAAAGCGAATAGTTTTCACGGAGAATGATCACCGCCACGCACAGTTGATACTGAAGCTGAAGCACGACGGTATGAAACAGTCCCAGTTTTTTCGCTCATTGGTCACGGCATATATCGCCGGCGACCAAAGGATACAATCCTATATTGATGAGGTTAGTTCTCTATCAAAAGAGCGTAAAACAAAATCTAAAAAGCTCCGGACTTCCGGCCGCCAAAATATTGATGACTTCGGGTTCACTGACGGCGAGATAGAAAACATATTTGACCTAATCGAAGAGGAGTACCCCGAGCTATGACTAGAGACGGCATGCGTGTATGCTCCCGAAAATGCATAGAACTAAAAACGGGCTGCCCTAATGAAGAGTGTCGGCTGTGGATAGATTATAAAAATGAGTATAATTGTACTTTAATCGCTATTTATGAAAATGGGTCAATGACCTTGCGTGAAATCGCTGAGCGCTCTGGTATATCTTTCGCGAGAGTAAAACAGATAGAAACAAGGGCAGTTGGAAAGATTAAAAACGCTAAAACTTTGAGTTGTTTCGAATTTTAGGGAACTATAAACAACTGAACACTATTTATATTTGAGTTTCTAAAAACCTTAAGGAGATTTTATAATGGCTCGTAAAACTTTACTAACAGAAAGCGAATTACATCGCTTCATGAAACTCGCTAGCATAAGTCCGCTTGGCGAGAAGAAGATTCAAGAGATGGGGTACGGCAATGCGCCGCCCGCTGCTCGCGATCCCAATGACCTGGGCGAAGAAGAAGAAATCTTGATGGGTGGTGATGAACCTCCGGTCGAGATGCCAAGCGACGAGCCAGAAATGGACGACGAGCTAGGAATGGGCGACGAACCAGCAATGGAAGCCGCCCCAGAGGGCGATATGGAGCTTACTGATGACGAAGCTCAAGCTATTATCGTATTAGCCGACAAACTTCGCGCTGCCATGGGCGGTGAAGAAGGTGACGCTGAAATGGAGTTGGAACCAGAAGATGACCTCGAAGCGCCGGAAGGGGGTGATACCGAAATGGACACAATGGACGCTGAAGAGGAAGAAGACCCCATGTTAGAAGGCGAAGAAGAAGAAGATAAAGATCAGCGCGCCGCACGCAAGCAGCGTAAGGACCGTGAAGATCGTCGCGTCAAAGAAGGTGATAGCGAAGACCTGGTAGCAGAAGTTGCACGCCGCGTAGCTAAACGTCTTAAGACTGATAGCAAGAAAGAAGAAATTGTTAGCCAACTTGCTGAAAGAATCATGCAGAGACTTTCAAAGTAATTTGACAAAAGATAACGAGCCTGTTATAATAATATTAACCACTAGTCTTTACTAGTGGTTAATTTATTTGGAGTGTAAGTTGGGACATATTTGGTGGTTATACTTGTTGGTTTTTGTATTTGGATACTTTACCTGCAAAACATTTTACTTCTTTAGGGAAGTGCGCATAGGGCTCGTAATGCTTAAGTTATCGCATTACCTATCTCTCTATACCATAGCGAAAGGCATAGAAAACTTCGAGTACACAAAATCTGTACGGATCGACGAAATGCGCCGCTCTGAGGAATCAGAAAGAAATATCGAAGCTTATCGATTAAATTTTGATGTTGACATAAAACTTTATAAAGATAAGTCGATCAGAGAGATAATTAATATGCACCCTAAGTTTTATCACGATCTTTTTGAATATGATGACTGGGATACCGCGATGCGCTTCTTGAACGAGGATGGCATTGAATACATAAAACACTTTAACAATACTGAAGGGAGCCAAGATGATTAAAAGGATTAAGGAAGTGATCAAAACTTTGATTAACGATGAGAAAAAACCAGAGGTGGATCCCCCCGACGCCACCGGCAAAAAGATGGTTATTCTTGACCCCACTGTGTTTGCAGAAGAGTTGATGGCAGAACCTGAACCGATGAACACTATCGGATTGTTCTGTGATGTGACCGAAGAGAAAGTAGCTGAGGTTGTCCACGGGCTTTTATACTTAGATCACCTGTACAACAATTCGGAACCAGAAAAAAGGAAGCCGATAGACTTTTACGTATCCACGTACGGGGGCTCTGCTGACGATATGTTCTCTTTGTACGACGTGATGCGCAATGTAAAGAAGAATACCGAAATTCATACCATAGGAATGGGCAAGGTGATGTCCGCAGGTGTCCTGATTCTAGCAGCAGGTACACAGGGTAAGCGAAAGATTGGTAAGAACTGTCGCGTTATGATCCACTCTGTGTTGGGAGCAAATCACGGTTCACTCCACAATATGATAAACGAGATGGAAGCGATTGAACAATTGCAGGAGATGTATATTGGCTGCCTTTCCGCAGAAACTAAAATGTCCAGATCTCAGATTAAGAAAATGCTAGCACGTAAAATAAATGTCTATTTAACAGCAGAAGAAGCTGTCGAATTGGGCATCGCCGATATAGTTATTTAAAGGAGAAAAGTATGTCTAATCTATCCGATATTTTAAAAGAAGAGTACTTCAAGCAAGTTAACAAATTTGACCTGTCCACACTAATGGAAATGGTCGAAGAGGCATTTGATGCAGTGACCAACGAGGATATCGAGGCACCACCCGGGATCCCCGATAACGATGAAGACGCGCTGGAGATGATCCTGAAGATGATTCCTAATATAGAGGTCTCAGAGATCGGATGGTCGGATGTACGCACTACAGATGAAGGCGTTGAGATCAAGGGCGCCCAACGAACACTGTTAGAAGATTACTTAAAGAACATTGAGGGATCTGATTTTGCCGGCAAGATTAAAAGCATTTCGGAGTTCTATGACAATGGTGTAAATATGGTTGTTGAGCAGGCAGGAGAAAACCGGACCGGTCGTATTGTACAAGCAATCTCTTATCTTGTCTTTTATAAGACTCTGACAAAAGTTATCACAAACTTTAACGCATCCTCGGCCGGCTTCAGTTTTGAATCCTTCTTAGCTGCGTTAGTCGATGGAGAACAAATTCCGACAGGCAACAAGACAATCGCTGACTATCTCGATCGTTCATCCGGTCAGACCATCCCGGTCAGTTTGAAGCTTTACAAGGAAGGTAATCTTGAGGTTGGCGGCAGTTATACTGATCTGATTAACGATATGGTAGATCCAAAATATCCCCAGGCTATCAATGGAGGTATGCGCTATGTAGTTTGTACAAAAACGCTCCAAGGCGAAGGCTTGGACTTGGAAGGAAAGATTGATTTTTATCAATTTGATTTTAATTTGGCTAACGTAGTTGATATTCTTTTAAATTCAAAATACCCGTACGTGATCAGAATACCAACAGTGGTGATGAGCGCTCTAGCTGCAGGACAACAGGTAGGAACAGCCGAACTGCTGGGGTTACCTGCGGCAGGCAAGGCGCGCTCGGCAGAAGAACTAACGCCCATATTCAATAAAGCGTTATATAACCAGATTGAGGCTCTTGCAGACGAGAACCCAGAAAGTTTAATTAACAGAATAGACAGTGAAGCACTCGGAAAACTCCTTAAGGCTCTGAACTGGGAAAAGAATGATGACTTGTTTAATGGTAGTAAAACTCGCGGCAAGGTTACGATGAACAAAGCTGCAGTTAAGAACTGGACAAGAACCAACTACAAAAGCATCCCAGAGGTTCAGGTACCACTGATAAAAGCTATTATTAGTGCGAACGCCGATGTTGTTAAATCCCAGACAAGGGCTACCCAGAAGAGTGACAGAAACCAGCAGATCGACGACATGGTTAAGGGCGATGAATTCCTCTCAGCAGAAGAATCGGCGCGCCAGTACAATATGCTCGGCGCCAGTCAGAAGAAACAAGCTCTTCTGAATAGCTATGGTTACCTGAAGACCATGCACTTTGCCATGAATCAAACTCAGTCGACAAACAATAGCGCACCAACTAATACTGAGTTCGTTGGATCTATTATGATCGGTCGCTCACAAGTCGGAAAAGTTATCTCTGATATACGCGAGATCCTTAACGACGAAGTTACAGGAATCTTTCAGGCACTCAAGATCCTTTCAGACAGTTTAAACCAGTTTTTTGCTGGTGGGCTTGAGAATGATTCGTTAGCTGACACATCTGTTTCAAGCGCGACGAGTATCGGATCAAAAGAAATTCTACAAACTGACAAATAGTCCTTGACATTATGGCAGTTCAGTATTATAATAAAGAATAACTAAGAGGTATCAATGTCCAGAGCATATTCTGACAACCAAACACTACAACAGAAAATTATCAAGGGAGTCAATACGTTGGCGGATAACGTAGCCTCTACTCTTGGACCGAGAGGTCGAAATGTCTTGCTACAAGAACAGGGGCAAACGCCGTTCATCACGAAAGATGGTGTGACTGTTGCACAGTTTGTCGCGCTTGAAGATCCGTTTGAGAATGCCGGCGCTCAAATCATACGCCAAGCGGCTATTGAAACCAACAACGAAGCTGGTGATGGAACCACTACTTCTATCGTGTTAGCACGCGCCATTCTTAGAGAGTCGCAGCGATTTATCACATCAGGGATCTCTCCCACTGAACTGCAGCGCGGCATTGACATAGCTACAAAGGAAGTGGTAAGCAATTTAGAAAAGCTTGCTATCCCCGTTACAAGCATTAACGATATTGAGCAGATTGGAACCATCTCTGCGAACAATGATCCAACAATCGGAAAGCTGATTGCAACCGCGCTCGATAAGGTTGGTCAAGATGGTTCTATTACGATCGAGGAATCACGCTCAACTGAGACTAGTCTCGATATTACCGAGGGCTTTCGATTTAATTCCGGATTCTGTGCCGGTGCATTCATCACAGATGACCGGCGCTCGACGATGTACCACGAAAATCCTCTTATACTTGTCACAGACTACAAGATTGCAGCAGTAGAAGATGTGCTGCCTGTGTTAGAGATGGTAGCAAGAGAGAACCGACCCCTCATCATAGTAGCAGAAGATGTTGAGGGTCAAGCCTTGGCCGCTTTGATTATGAATGCCATTCGCGGCAGCCTAAAGGTCGCGGCAATCAAGGCGCCATACTATGGTTCAGAGCGCCGGGACACCCTTGAAGACTTGGCTCTCTCGACTGGCGCCACGTTTATTAATAGAGAGAGCGGCGTTAAACTTTCCGAGACGCGAATGGCGCACCTAGGCTCCGCAAAGAGCATCGAGAGCAACAGATATAATACAACCATCGTCGGCGGGAGCTGTGATCACACAGCTATAGAGACAAAGATTGAGTCACTTAAGAACGAGATCAAACAAACCGATTCGCTGACCACATGCGAAACAATCCAGGCACGTGTGGTCCGCCTATCCTCTGGTGTAGCAGTTATTCACGTTGGGGGATCTACCGAAGTGGAGATGACTGAACGTAAACACAGGATTGAAGACGCCTTAGAAGCGGTGCGTTCCGCTCAAGAGGGCGGAATTGTTCCCGGCGGAGGTATTGCACTTCTCAGAGCATCACGTTCTTTGGTGGTAACGACCAACAGTAGTGAACAAGCTCTGGGAGCTACAATTATAAGAGCCGCATGCGAAGAACCGATTCGACAGATGGCATTGAACTCCGGAGAGTCCCCAGATCTTGTAGTTCAGAGCGTTTTATCCGCGAAAGAAGCAAATTGTGGATGGAATTTTTTAACCAATGAGTCTGCTGACATGGTAGCCGCCGGCGTTATTGACCCAGTTAAGGTTACTCGCACTGCGCTACAGAATGCAGCTAGCTGCGCAGGCACACTAATTACAACTAATTATGGTATTATCCAAACGGAGGACAAATGATGCAACAAGGAGATTTAGTACACATTCCACAGGGAACAGAGTTATGGCTTGAGACTGAAAAGGGAATGAGAATGCGAATATCTGAAAAGCCTATAGCTGGAGTCTATTTGAGCACGGCTAGCCAATATATATATCGCATCTATGCCAACGGTAACTGGAATGTCAAAAGAAGAGACGTATACCCCATGGGAGGACAAGATGGGATTAGTTAAACTAACAGAAGTGTGCCAGAGCGGTACCCTCACAACGAAACAAGGCTATAGTTTGAGAGAAGTATTTGTAAACCCTGAGCATGTTATAATGATTCGTGAAGAAGCAAGAATGCGCCAATTAAATGAACAAGGTAAGTTACCCGACGGGTTAGCCCAGGAGCACGGCTTTACAAAACTAACAATAAACCGCGGCCACACTGGAACAGAGATAGTCGTAGTGGGTTTACCATCTATTGTTGAAAAATCACTAAACCAAAACAAACAAGTACTAAGAGGGTAAGATGTCGCAAAGAGTTAATATACAATATTCGGTAAAGATCGGTGACCTAGAACAAGAAGTACAGAGATTAGTGACCAAAGCTTTCTCTCTCCTCGAAGCCGGCTCATACGCTGAGGCGGACCGAGTCGCAACAACCCTCTCTGTCGAGTCTCACGAGCAGATAGATCAGCTAAGGCTCACTCTATCTGACGTCGATACTATTTTAGCCGATGTTAATATGATTATTGGATCATATCTGTCATACAAGTCACAAGAGATGATGCAGAGCGTGACACGTCCGCCTAACCCATTAGAATCTCAAGGAGAAACGATTCCTGAATTATCTGAATTACAGGAAAAGATTTCTAATTTTAAAAATAAGCTAGCGGACGTAGGCTCCGAGATCGGTGGCGAAAATGACGCTGATCTTAGATAGAACAAAGAAAAATAACTGCACATCTATTCTAAAAAAGTTAATTCCGAACGGCTCCATAGTTAATTCGTATGCATTCTATGATGGCAAGATAGAATTCTCGTTGTCCAATGACAATCGATTTGTCAATGCTTTCACTTTGAGTCCTCCTATATATGCTTTTTGGGCATGCTTGATGCACGATCCTCACAAACTACATGCGATGGTGTCTTCGGACTCCTTTAAATTTAAAGGAGAAGCAACACTCTCTGTCCTGCAAAGCATGTGGCACACGCACAACAGCCCATTCATCAAAGCTAGCTTATTTTTTATAATGAATAGGTGCTCTTCTACCGGTCTCATATCCTCCGGAGAACTAGATCTTCAGAAGATAACCCCCACAGCAATTGCGAAGCTAAAAACATTTACAGTGCCAGAGAATTTTCACCTAAATCTCATTGAGACAAGCTTGATAGAACAAATCAAAAAATCAGATTCGGAAAGCTATAATTTAGTCCTAGGCGGCAAATTCAATTACAACCTATTTGAACACGGAAAGAGTATTGCTATAGAAGAGACGCCTATAAACCACAGAGAATTATCTAAGGCATGCCAAAACATAAGTGCTAAAATTATAGTAACTTATGATTATGATCAAAAAGTATTGTCTGCTTTTAAAAACAATCGACTCATAATGGCAGATAAATACGGTAAAGAAACAGTACACAGAGAGAGAGCAGAGGAGATCATCGTTGCCAACTTCTAATTTATTATTCGCATGCTGCCTATTCGCCATCGGACAGACCCTAGGTTGGTTCCAACTAAATTCACAGTTTGTATGGGATTGGTGGAAAGACAAACCCCTTCTCTCAGCAATCATGTTTTCGGTACCCACTGGAATTTGTTTTTGGTATGGAGTTAAAATCGCATACGAAGAGATGGGGCAAATATGGGGTCCAAGATTTTTAATCTTTAGTATGTCTTATTTCACCTTCCCGCTGTTGACTTACTACTTTCTAAATGAGAGTATGTTCACCACGAAAACAATGCTATGTGTAACACTGTCTCTTGTAATTGTGGGTGTTCAGTTATTTTGGAAGTAAGACTCTTATCTACTGATCTTTTTGCCAGCGGTTAGTTAGAAACGCGACTATTTATATTGTTGAGGTAAAAACATGCACAAATCTACAAATAATTGGTTTCGTTATTTAAACGAGAATCGCGCGCTAACAGAGGCTCTCCGAGACATCGGGCTTCCCGAGTCAATCGTTGACTTTATT
>TARA_R110000824_G_scaffold8276_2_pt1 | contig 10212 bp, 10 predicted proteins | sample TARA_R110000824 | Tara Oceans TARA_R110000824 (sample SAMEA4397747) | marine metagenome | biome: Polar Biome; feature: [MES] marine water layer (ENVO:01000295) within the mesopelagic zone...; material: water (ENVO:00002006), including particulate matter (ENVO:01000060) such as...... | reverse complement strand
CTATGGTAGAAACTATAATAGAGAAGATGGGAAAGGCTTTCGACTCCGTGATAACTGTAGATGAAGATAGTGCTTCTATTGATTCAATAGAGCAGTACATCTACAAAGCGAAGGAAGCTTTCGGTGTTAAGGTAGTCTTTATCGACTATCTTGGTCGTGTTTCTCAGACTAAATCAACGAGCTATGAGCATATCAGTGCTCTGGCTAAAGAACTTAAATCAATGGCTAAACGTCATGATGTAATTGTTTTCTACTTACATCAGGTTAATAGATCAATTGAGGATGCTACTTCTGCGGTAGATATGAGCTCTGGTCGTGACTCTGGACAAACGGAAGAAGCTGCTGATGTAGTATTAGCTAGCTGGCGCCCAGGTCTAGAAGACGGCATGGATGAATTCATACTTCGTATATTGAAAAATAGACGAGGAGCTAGTAACGTAAGTGCGCATTTAAAGTTCGAACCAGCAACAATGCAATTCAACGAAATAACAGATGGATACGAATCGAGGCTATAAATTAGAAAGACTTAAGATAGGTATAGACCTAGCTAGATACATTAAAGGGAGAGGTCCTGATATTGCGTCTGTCGTAGACTATACTAAAACAAATAAAATGGTATTGAGCCCTCGAGCTTATGCATTTGAAAACTATTATATAATTACAGATGATAGTAATATTGTTTCCGCAGCTAAGAAAATGGGTCACTCTCATTTGCATATCTTAGTTGTCGGAGGCAAAGAAAAAGCTCTAACAGATATTAAACGTATTTTTAGAGAGTATGTAACCGAAACAAACTTCGGTGCTAAGGAAATGGCTTCTACCGTTAACCAACTAGAGCGTATGTGGAACAGGCTCTTTGTAGGAACTAGCATAGAAGATACTTTCTACGATACCTTTTCTGAGGCTATCGATATACCTAAAGAAATAATTGTTAGAGCAATTAAAACTAGAGAACCAACGGGTATAACAAAAGAAGACCTATCTAGGAAGATTAAACACCTTCGAGAAGGTAGATCATATGTAGAGCGAATAGATAAACTATCAGAAACCTTCTGCCCTCACTGTGGCAGTGTTGAGAAACTAAACTTAACAGGTGTAGATAGAACTATAATTCCTCACTATATTCAAGCAGCAGTAATTACGAAAGTAAATCATCTGTTAAAAAACATACCTTTTTCTGCTAGAGAAGGTACACTAAGACTAATCAAAGACGGAATTCAACGTCTAATCTCTCAATCAATAAGAAATACACATAAATAGATGAAAATCTCAAACTCAGAATTACAAGATAGTGGTGGCGATAATAACCACCCAGTAGGCGATTTCACAGCCGTAGTTAAAGCCTGTACAGGCGAACTAAAAGAAGACAAAGGAACAGAAGTTAGGGTAACTTTCGGTACGGAAGTAGGCCAAGTAACTCAGTTCTGGAATACCTCTAACTTAGCATGGAAAATAAAAATCTTCCGTGATGCTTTAGGTCTAGCTGGCGACTTCGATTTAGATGACGCTGTAGGCAAAAAGTTAGATATTAAAGTAACTAAAAAGGTTAGCGACAAGAATGGTAAAACTTATACTAATCTTGAAACACACCCTGAAGGTAGTTTAGTATCAGCGGATGCAACTCCTCCGATGGCATCGGCTACCGCAGCGGATACTCCTTTCTAGTGCAGGACGAAAATCCTTTCGATACAGATACACCCTTTTCTTCGGAAGAGGGTGTTTCTTTTCCTATAGAGCATCTGTCTTATTCCTCTATAGGATTATTAGAGAGATGCCCTAAAGCATTCTACTATAGATATATAAAAGGGCTTAAATCCGAACCTAATTGGAAAATGATTACCGGATCCGCCTTCGATGAAACTATTAACTACCACTATGATCAAAAGAAAATAACAGGAAGCGATGAGACTACGGATGTTCTACAGGATCACGTTAGAGAGGAATTTAAAACACGTAAGGACGAGGCTTTGTGGATACCTAACCAAGATCTTGTAAAGCAGCAGGATAAGGTATTAACTGCATGTACTCGTGGTATTAAACTCTTTAGAGAAAAAATACTTACTAAAGTAGAGCCTGAAGGAACTCAGATAGAAATATATCATGAATTCATACCTGGGCTTAAGTTTAAAGGTTACATTGATCTTTTAGAAACCAAAGATGGTGGCACCGTTATTGTGGATAATAAAACTACATGGCGTAAGTGGAATGGTACTGAAAAACTATGGCAACTTGTTGTATATTCCTACATGATGAAGCTGCAAGGGAGAGATATTAGAGAAACACGCTACGATGTTTGTCGACTTAAAAAGAGAGATGAACCAGAAGTAACACAATTTACTGACTTCATAACTGATCAGCAACATACTTTCATGGCTGCTAAATTAGCGTGGGCTGTAAACTTTCTAAAAGTAGCCCTTAAAGACCATACGATGTTTAATCATAACTTGAGCTCGTGGCAATGTGGCGCAAGCTGTCCTTACGTCGATCAGTGCGAAGCTGCACTAGGAATGAAACTAAAATGATAACAAGAATAAATAAACTACTTAAAGAGCATAAATTAATACTTAATCTAAAAACTCATGTTAGAAATATAACAAGGGATATGGGACTTAGACCTATATCTGATGAACTTCTTTCGTCTTATGATTCTAATATGGATATAGTAGGTACTACCTTTATTGGCGAACGTGATACAGCAAATCACTCTAATTCTTTCGCAATAAAGATTAATAATACGGAACTAGATCAAGACGATTTTACCCATGTCTTTACTATTAATAAGTTACAATGTACTACCTTCCGTGTGTCAGGAAGGAAGCTAAACCACTTTTCTGAGTGGGCGCACGAACTACGTTGTAGCTACAGCTCTTCTTTTCCTGAGAAATATGATGTAAAAGTATTTTTAAATGTTGTCTTTGAAAGTGAGGAGAAATTAAATATCTCTCCTCAGATTAAGTTTTTCGTAAAGAAAGGAGAAAAATTTAACTTATCTGATATTCTATATAGACAAGATAAAAAACTACATTTACTCTGTATTGATTCAGTAAGTGACGAAGAAGAAGTTACACCGTTTAGTAAAAAATATGAACAAATAACTAATAGACGTTTATCTTCTGATAACGCACAGGATATTTCTCACAAGATAACACATTGTGTTAGAGATACTGTAGGCATATCCTCTATCCTAGAAGATATGAAAGATACTAATAATGCTGGTGTATCTGAAGTATTAAAGAAACTAACATCTAGAGTATTACAGAGACTTAGTGTAGGTAAATATCCCTTAATAGGGGCTACTACTATTAAGCAAAATATACGTATAAGTAATTCTCCTGACATGGAGTATGGGTTCAGTAATGATCAAAGATATCTATCAAGTCGAAATAATCAACATTACAGTATTGATATGCATAGTATACTGAAACATTTTGAGCTAAATAGCCTAGAACTAAGCTTAAACTTTAAGTTATCTGATATACGAATTTACAAAAGCAGCTCAATTGATTTTAATAAAGGACTGAAAGTAGGAGATTTTACACTCCAGTGCCTTGTGAAACAGGGTAGTTCTTCAATAGAGTTAGTATTACGTCTAATCCCTGAAATATCGGATAAAGATACTATACTACATAACATACTCGGGAATAATCAAAGACAATACGGAAACATTCTTGAAAATGGAAGACATGTACACCCCCATGTCGACTCACTAGGTATTCTATGTTTAGGAGATTATGAACAATTATTGAGCAACGCCATTAAAACCGGAGACTTTGCACTAATACCTGCTTTAACAGTTAATCTACTAGAAGAGCTAAATCCAGATTCAGTATATGTAAATATTTCAGAACTTGTAATACGAGAGGAGCACAGAGGCAGTCTTTCTAATATACTAAACTTGATTATAGGGTTTTGTCCTTATGATCTTAGTTCTGTAATTAGTAGACTTCTTTCCTGTGATTGGGATTTACAATACATATATACTGAGCTAAATAAACAAGATATAGAGTCCGCTAAACTATTCTATGAAAAATGTAATAGATTAGGGTATAAGGTAATAGAGCCAGAGTCTGTAGATGTCGTCGATGAAGACGAAGAAAGAGATGTAATTTCACTGGAGCTAATAGATCTATTAATTAACACTCCTACATCAGAGATAGAGGAGATTCACAATTCACAATAACAAAATAAAACAATGGCAACAAGCGATCCAATTTTCGTAGTTGAAGTAGGTGAAAGTACTCAAACAGTACCTTTCCAAGAAAACATGACATTAGGTGCTTTAATCAGCGCTCGTAATGTAAATAAGAACGTAACCGTAAAGGTTAACGGAGAACGTGTAGCTAATGACTACTCATTAAAGCCAGGCGATCAGGTTCAAATGATGCCTAACGTCGAAGCTGGTCTATAATTATATTAAAGAGATAGGATTTTATCCTGTCTCTTTTTTTAACTCTAATAAAAATCATGGTAACAGATAAAAAAGATAGGATAAAAGTAAGCGGACAAACGTCCGGATTTACAATAACAATGAGCGCGTACGTATATCAAAGGATGCGCTATTTAGTAGATAATGTTGATGCAGAAGTAGCTTGGTTAGGAACTGTAGAGAAAAAAGGAAATGCTTTTAATATCACAGAAATATATGTCTTTAATCAAGAAGTTACAGGATCTTCAGTATCTGCTGAGAGTGACGATATAGCAGCGTTAACTAACGAGTTAATAGAAAAACAGGGAAAAGAAAAGACTCTAATGGATATAGTTCCTAATCTACGCGCCTTCTGCCATAGTCATCACACAATGAAGACATTCTGGTCTGCCACAGATGAAGACGGTATAGACGGTCTAGGAAATAGTCAGTTTCTAATTAGTTTAGTACTTAATAGAGCTGGTAGCATGCTAGGTAGAGTAGATTTCTTTGCCCCGCATCGTATTATCATACTTGATGTACCTGTTTCAATTGATTATGCAGCTGACTTCGACGATCTAGAGTTGGATATAAAAGATAAAGTCAGCATACAAAAGACTGTTATGAAATCAACTTACAAGCCTTACCAGTTTAACTCTGCTTGGACAGGAAGCGCATCTTCTACATATACAACATCTCTTTACTCTCTACCTAATTTAGTAGCTAAAACAGATCCGGAATTGATACCTGCGGTTAAAGCAGTTAATTTATTATTCGGAAAATCTCAGCCTATTAAAGATTTAGGATTTTTAATATTCTCTGTAGCTTATGATTCTGATGCTTTTGCAAAGAGACAAAATGATCTGCTAAATATTTTCGATGAGCTACATAAGTTAGCTAATACAACCCCTGTCAGCAAAGCGGTTATTAATGAGATAAACGAATGTATTTACGCTCTTGCCTCTCAAGATCTTATTACTAAATACCCACCTGAAAGATATCTTAAACCTGCTCCAGCTAGCAGTGTAGTGTCCTTACTTTTAATTAAGTATAGAATCAACGTTAACACAGAAACATGCTTACAACCATGAAAGGAAATTTTAAAAGACAAGTAGCTCTCTTTAACCCAGAGCTTTACAAAGATATACCCGTAGTAGTTATAGGGGTAGGAGGTATTGGCTCAGGTGTTTTAATGGGTCTCGCTAAAATGGGAGTATCGAACATTACAGTGTACGATCACGACCGTGTAGAGCCTCATAACATACCTAACCAGTTCTACACGAATGAATGTATAGGAAGCTATAAGGTCGAAGCAGCTCAGCGTATAGCTAAGCAGTTTAGTCCGGATGGCATAGATATTACTATACACCATAAAAAGGCTGATAAAGATGTACTACTACCTAACGGATGTTTACTTATCTTCGCTATGGATTCTTTAGCAGCACGTAAAGAGCTGTTTATGTCTCCGATGATGTCAGAAGTTAATTACCTAATAGACGCTAGAATGGGAGGAAATGTTATATCTATTTACAATGTAGATATGCATAACGACGATGATATAGCTTCGTATACTGAGAGTGTGAATTTAATTCCTCATAAAACTGCTTGCGCTGCGCAGGCTATCTCATATACAATACTACTATCAGCTGGTCTGGTCTGCAGCTCGGTTCGTAATAATCTAGTAGGGAATGGTAATCCGTTTAACACCATCCTGGATGCGAAAAATTTTATGATGCAGACTGAAACTAGCATCGTAAATGACGTACAGCCAGAACGATCTACCTCCAGGGTTTAATCTACTAGATATAGGAATTGAACCTCCACAAAATGTGGAACAGATATATACCTCTACTATTGAAACTACAGATTTGTACTGTAATTTCTGTGAATATAGAGGAAATTATATGACTCTATGTATAAAGTTAAACAGACCATCTCCTCCAAGGAAGACTCTGTTTAACTTCATCATGGAAACTGAAGCATTTACTAAAAGTCTAATAGGAGAAGAATCTTCTTCTCACTATATAGATAGCTGGTATCCTGCGCATATTATTTTTTGTATCCCACTAAAGAGTAATAACAATCCTATGCGGACTGCTAATTTTATACTTACAGGGCTACAGGTCAGGATAGAGGCTACAATAAATCAGGGAGCCTTAATCACAGCTAATCAAAATAAAAGATTAAGTAGGGAGTAAATTACAACCCTATTTTTTTGCCTTAAGTATAGAGTCCAGTCTATTAGTTACACCTTTACGCATACTTCTACTAATACGGGTGTGTCCTAAGTTCAACTTAGCTATATCAGGCATCTTCTTAATAAGAGCCCTAAGGTCACTGGATCTAGCAGTTCTTAATGCGTTAGCGGCTTCTACTGCGCCTTTACCTTCTAATGTTGCAGCAATGTTTAAGTCGTTTAAAACTGGTTGTGCACCTCGATGAGTGGAAAAGCTTGAAAGACCAGGCGTTTTTGTTATTGCTTTAACTTCTGCAGCCTCGTGTAAACCTATAGTACGATTTACTATCTCTTTTGCTGGTGGGGTAGTAACTGCCTTTTTTGTAACCCATTTCCCGCCAATCATCTTACCTTCTGCTCGAACGAAATTAGATGTATTACCCTTTAGTATTATTGATTTACCATCAGGCATAGTAATAGCTTCTGTTTTATTGAGACGAACCATTTTCGTCTCTCCAGTAAATGTACTGGTAGCTTTTGCCATTTTAGGTTTTATAACTAGAGGCTTAACTACCTTTTTAAAGGCAGTACTTAACTGCGCAATATTAACAGCATACTTTTCTATGTAAGAGGTTAGATGCATCTTATACTAACAGGAAGTATGTGTTATGTCGATGCGCCAGTATTGATAGGGATAATTCTATCAAACTGTATAGTAACACCTTCAGCTATTACATCGGAAGAAGCGCCTACGTTAAACTGGTGCGTATTTATATAACACTCAGTGCAGTAAAAAGCCCCATAAACACCTTTTTGAGAATCTTCCATATAGAACATTAAACCAAAAGGCATATCAAACATGCTAGAATCTAGATTAACAAAGAAGTCGTTATAACCAGGAGCAGACTCAATACCAGCTGTTCCCCCAGGTGTATCCAATAGATCTGTTATCCCTAAATCACCAAGTTCAGAGAAAGCAGCCGCTCCCATATAAGCGTATAAAACTCTTAAAAGAGAAGGCCCATTAAATAAGATACGTGCTATCGACATAGAAGACATAGTACGCCCTGTAACAAAGTGAAATCTCTTACTACCTACTTCTGCTATACGTCTTAGTGATTTACTCTGACTTATATTAGCATTTTCAATAACCCCTATAGGAAAAATAGGAGCGCCTCCAACACTAAACTCCTTAAACTCATTGTTATTCAAAGCACCTCCTGTTAGACCAGTTGTTATAGTACCGCTCCCTACGTCACCTTGCCCAAAGTCTGATAGGAAAGGAGGGCCGGCGGCGATAAGGGTAGATTCGCCTTTTACAAAAGAACCTCCGGTGAGGTCTTTTTGTACTTGTGAGTTTTCGAAATCAAATGCTTGAGACATAGTTTAAAATCAGATAAAGAGTTTAACTGTAAAGTAGTTAGCTGGGTACAGCGGTAGTATATCTACCTCTACTGTAATACGGGTGGGATCAGATACGTTTTGATAGATTGCCAAAACTTTAGACTTACTTGATATTTGACCAGAATCAGTAAGCGCGTACATTGCTGCAGCTGCTGTAGGAGTAACTACTTTCTTAATGAAAGAATCAGTAATTATAGACTTACCTACTAAAGGAGATAAGTAATTTCGGAATACTTTAGCAGCATAATCTACTGATTTAATTACAGAGAATTCACGAGTATTTACGTCACTTACTGCTGTAGTTAGCTGATGCCTAGTTGTAACAGAACCGCCTCCTCTTTGATTTAGAAGAATCCAGTTACCTCCACCTGCAACAACATCTAGGTTATCTGCTGTGAGCTCATCGTTGCTTCCTACGGCTCCTGCAATTCCTGGCACAACCATATTAGACTGAGGTTGAACAGGCTTTAGAGCGGATGCATGGCAGCCTATACAAGCAGCAGCTACTGAGCCAGGTACATCTTCTATAAGAGTACTCGTAACTATTGGGTAGTTAGGAGCTTCTTGCGTCTTACGAGTAACAGACGCCCGTATAATATCTGGGAATATATTAGTAACTCTCTGAGAATCTATAGCAGATGCTTTCTCAGCGGCTACTCTAGCTTTATCTCCTCCTACATAAGATGTAGTGGTGATACGGCAAGCGGAAACAGGCGAGGTAGTCCCCGCAGTGATCACGTTACCGTTAAGTTTATGAATCTTTCCAGATACCGTAATATCTTGTCCTGATATAGATAAAACTACTAACTTAGCAGTCTCATTATTAATGTAAGTACCATCGGCTAATTGTACTCCAGTTTCTTCTATTCTAACAATATGACCAGGAGCTATAGTGTTAAGAGACCCAGTAGCTTCTAGTACGGAAGAGCCTGCCGTTACACTCTTAAGCGTTGTAGTTACAAAGCCTCCGGATACAGTATTATCATCAATAATGTCATAATCAGGAATAACCTTACTAATTAGAGTGAGTCGTTCACCTTTTTGATAAGGATCACTCATAAATTCCACGTGTGTCTTTGCTAAAGTCTGTACATCATTATCCTGAGAAGCAGGTATTACATAATAGGCATCATCAACAGTTTTTAAAGAATCGAAAGCCATCTCAAATCCTGATACACTTTCCTCATTTACACGTGTAGCATAATAAGTTCTCTCAGTAGCTAATGCTCCCATTAAACAGTGGTAACCTAGAGGATTCTCTGGAGTTAACTCACCAAAATTATCTTTGATATCTTGAGCTCCGTTTATCTCAATAAGTTTATTTGTATCATTTACTACTAGTCCATTTTTATATGAAACATATAACTGCCCTGAGACTGCCGTAAGCTGCTTTATATCTATATCATAAGTAACTAAAATATCGTTTTGCCAGTCATCATTATTATCAATGAAAGTTGCTTTCAGCTTGGTTGAACTCTCCACACTTGAGACTATTAAATCTACTGTTGAAGTAGCGTTTAGTACTGAAGTAGCGAAATCTATAGAGATTGAATCTCCAGATTGAACACCCGAGGCAGAGAAATCTACCGAATCATCTTGTAGGATTATGTAATTCGTACTCCCTTCCGTAGAAAGAATAATTGTATCAGCGATAGCGCTATCTACTAACTTCTTATCTATATTTAAAGTACCTTCCATAGCAACGGTGTTCTCCACACCTGTATTACCATCTCTGGCAAGTGTATAGTGGGTCGTTTGGATTAGCAAAGCTAAACCTCTGGTTGTCTCCATAAAGACGCTAACGTCTGTATCCGCAGGGAACTTCTGTTGTACAACAGCAGCTATACCGGTAGGGATCGCTACAGCAGAGGTCTCTGGATTCCTCCCTCCAGTAAACGTTGTTGAAGCAGTCATAACTGACGCTGCACTTACTACAGTTACAGCGAGACCATTTCCAGTAGTACCGAACACACCTTGAGTCAATGTTACTACCTTAGAGTTAACATCGTAAACAGCTGTTATATTTGATGATGCCGTACCCAAGTTTATCTGTGTTGCTAGATTAGTCAAGGAGTCTACCATATTTGATCCGTGTGCAACAGACAATCCTGAGGAAGCGGCGGTTTGATATGTATATATTGACGTGATCGCGCCGGCAGCAGTGTTGTCTACTACTGTTACTGTATCACCTACAGCAGCCGCAGTTGCTCCATCGGTGTTGCCTGCG
>TARA_R110000824_G_scaffold357562_5_pt1 | contig 10212 bp, 13 predicted proteins | sample TARA_R110000824 | Tara Oceans TARA_R110000824 (sample SAMEA4397747) | marine metagenome | biome: Polar Biome; feature: [MES] marine water layer (ENVO:01000295) within the mesopelagic zone...; material: water (ENVO:00002006), including particulate matter (ENVO:01000060) such... | reverse complement strand
ACGTACTTTAAAATAGTTGCAACAGATTTATTATCCACTGAGTATGAACTTCCTAGAAAATCATTAAACGAAGGATACGTTGCTAAATCAATAAATTCAAATAAACTTGCTTTGTTATTAGAACCACCAATTGTTGCAAATCCATCTGATGTCCAGTTAACTGCTCCAAGCTTTATTTTGACAAGTTGACCTTTTTGAAGTTTTTCACTAGACACCTAATTAATTATGCGTTCTAAGAATACTTTTGTTATGATTAAAGCCTTTTCAATTATAGTTTCACTATTAACTGCTCTTTTATGGCTCTATTTTTATCATAAAATTCGTGAAGAAAAAGTAAAAAATTTTTTATCATTAAGAGATTGTCAAGTAAATGAAATTTCAAAGTATAGGTTAGTGTACAACTCAAAAAAGAAAATTTTTGAAAAAATTTTAGACCTGGACGAAGAGGATATCGAGGTCTTGACAAGTTAATAAATTTTTAAAGTCGAATGGCTTACTTATTTATGAAAGTGCTTATTTAAGCTGGCGGAGTAAAATGACTAAAAAATCTGATAGTGATTTTCATGATAGCATTAAAAAGCTTAGAAATCTTAGAAGCAAACTTTGCAACCAACAAACGACCTGGCAAGATGCATTTAAAGTTCGAGACTTTGTTGTATGTGAGTTACAGGATATGCATGAAAAACTATCTAGCACAGAAGAAATCCCGCCCTGGTGTAAAGAAAAAGTCGAGCATATCTTAAAAGAAATTTTAGCGCTTCCCAATGACAAAGAAGGTGATTCAAATGTCTGATGATAATAGCGGATGGAGCGAGTACTCACGCCTGGTGCTAAAAGAGCTTACCACCCTTGCTGCCAGCATTCAGTCTTTGAATTCAGAGATTCAAGAGCTTAAACAAGAAATTGCTAGAATGCGAGAAAGAGAAGACCGAGTTGACGATCTTAAGGCGTGGAAAGAAAAAGTTGATGAGGTGGCATCGCCAACCCAGCTTCAAGCAGCCCTAAAAGAAGTAGACGAATTAAAGATATTTAAGACTAAAGCGATCACTGTTTTTGCAGTTGTCCAATTCGGGATGGCATTCTTTGCATGGGCAATGAAATTTATAGGTTGAATATGTCTAACCAAGATGAACATCTTAGAAAAGCTATACGAAGTATTATAGAAAGTTTAGGAAAATTAAATTCTAGAGCATTTCATGGTAATGGAACTTCTAGTCCGTATATAGTTCGTTCTGTTAAACAGCAACTCGGGCCTGTTCAAATGCCAGAAAATGAATTGGAAGCACCAGATAAAACTAGCGTCAAGATCAGTAGAGTATTTCTTAAAAAGTCGAGTGATTAGAAATAAAATTCATGTATTGATCTGCTTGAATTTCTACATCATGTGTTTTATTACATGTTCTATCTTGCCAGTAGTGCATCATTTCATGAGTAATAATTTTCGCTCTCCCAGCAGCGTCTAATCCTTGAGGATCGTATTTTTTAGGGGCAGTCATAAAAATAGATACTTTGCCAGGTGGAGAATCAACTGAGTCGAAGTAGGCATAGATCATATTATCACCAAGCTTTGCCCATTCAATAAACGTCATTAATTTTTTATTATGTAACGTCTGTGTATCTACATCATAAAAATTAAGGTGTGTTTTAACACATGACGTTGATTCGAATCCATTTTGCTTGAGAAAGCTTTGAGCATATTCACTTGAGATTTGAATGCTCTTAAAAGCAGCTTGTGCCTCGACAGCATTATAACCATGATACGTTACTGTAACTTGCTCACCGTTTTCAAGAAAAAGAGTTTTGTTTGCCACATAATTAAAATTAATCTGGTTCATTTTTGATGTGTGTGTACTTGCTTGGGCATTAAAAATTAAGCTTATAGCTAAAAGTAATTTAAAAATCATTTCCTCTCCTAGTAAAATTATATCATAATTTCAAGAATCTTACATTAAAGTAAGCGGTTTATTGATAAAAAAGTAGATATTTAATAACAGCGTCAACAGGAAGCAAGCATGAAACTAACAAAACAACGAATGTTAGAGATAATCAGAGAAGAAATAAAAACTCGATATAATTTGATCATAGAAGAAACTGATTTAGACGCATGGAATGATTGTGCCAGTCGTGAAGCGCCGACGGGTTCCACCACCCAAGTCGAAGATCCTCCTGGCTCTAAGGAGTGGAGAGTAGAGACTTTTAGAGAAAAGCAAGAAAGAGTTACTAGACTTTGTGGAGAAAGACCAATTGCGGGGGCTGAGGATCGTGATGGAATGGAGGCTGCGTCTGTCCGGACCGGACAGCTTGATCCGGAATTAATTGATACCACAGCGACGGCAGCAGATGTGTTGGCCCCAGGGGTCGAAGTGCCTGTGCCTATTGATACAGCTTCTTTTGATGAAGTAAAGAAGTGGATCAAAGCAAATAGTGGTAAAATGACAGGCTCTCAAATGTACTGGCTTTACGCTTTAAATAATCTAAGAATGTATACTAAAGAATCGATGTATTATCCAAAGTTAATGGGAAAAAAAGGTAGTGGATGGCTACTAGAAATATCACCTGAAATAGACAAAACTATTGAAGCTTTTAATAAAATATTTACTAATAAATTTCCGCCTGCTGACAGCCCTAAAATGGGCTACAACTTTCCCGCAGAGATCGGTACAGCTGAAGAGTTTTTAATGCAACCGCTTAACACAATACGTTTTCTCAATTCTTCAGGGAACAGCAAGGCCGAAGAACCATTACAACCCAACGGTATTTTAGTAACTGGAATGTATCCTACGTTATTACCCAAGCAAAAACAATTAACAGAAAAATTTGAGATTGTAGTAGGTTATATCGGTTTAGCCCAAAATGATTTTTGGGTACCCCGAAGCTTCATCGAGAAGGAGAATCAAGCAGTCTTACAATTCATCCAACTGAATGCCCAGCAATTTGAAAATGTAGCCAAACCGGTAGAAATGTGTTGTAGAGAAATGGAAGTAATGATGAATGCTATTGGTATGCGTCCAGCTGGTCTGGCAGGTCCGTTTCGAATGGAGGCTTTCGGACACAGCAATTCTGTCAAAATTTGGAAAATTATTCACAACTATGCATCCAAAGATTTAACATTGAAAGGATTCCCTTCGCCGACAGGCCAACCAAATGGGTTGATCGCGCTTATACTAGGCTATGAGATTTATAAGAATGAGATTCCATGGAGTGAGTGGGTAGACTATATGGTGCTCGGCGGCTTATTATATCTACGATTCGGTCCGTGGGTGCCAGATGGTGCAGTAAGACCAGCATTAGCCTCTGACCCATGGGCTCGAAGGCAGCTGGCAAAGTTCACGGGTAAATCGAAAAATACAGTAATGAAACTATTTATGTATATGCGTAACCAGCACATGGGGGGCTCGGCGGCGGCAAAAGTGGCATCTTTATCTGAAAAGGCAAAGGCGCGGCGCTGGGTCACAAGGTTAGGGCGTGGAGCAGTAAAATGGGTCGCAGTGCCCGAGGCTGCTGAGGGTGCTGTTAAGCAAGCTATTAATAGAAACGAGACATATTCACAATATCGTGTGCTTGGTGAACAATTCTATTCAGGCGCTTACATACCTATGGCCTTTTATAATGATTTACTGGCTGCATCCACAAAGGATACTGCAGAGGGTGGTGAGACAACTAAAGAGATTATGATGTCATGTGCAGCAGCTGTTTTAAAAGTAATCGAATCTAAGGGGCAAATTTCCAAAGCTGGGATATTATTAAACTTGGATAAGATGATTACGGGTGCTAACGCACCTATTGCTGCTGGATATGGAAACAAGGTAATGACTGGTTGCACAATACCTGATGATTTAGCAGCTGCTGCGTTGAGGAAGATTCCTGGCATAGGCGGATGGTCTGCTGATATGTGGGGTTGGTGGAACACTTGGAAGAATGGTGGCAAAATTCCTCCAGATATCAAAGAAAAGTTTGAGCAGTCCGAAAAAGCAGTCAAGGATGCCGCTAAAAATTACAAGCCGACCCAAGATCCTCTCAAGGGTTTGAAAGATCCGTCGGATGATAAATAGACAATGATTATCAACAGTAAAAATGCAAGTCAATTACGCGGGGCGATTCAAAGTATGGTCAAAGAAACCCGCCTTTTAGAAGACGACGCCGTCGTCTTGGGCTCGCCAGGTATCCCCGAAGAGAATGACACCGAAGACAAGGACAAGGACAAGAATAAACTGCCTCGAAGAAATCGGAGACCATTTGATGCTGAAATTAGCTTAATAAAGGGTACATTCGATAAAGATCTGCCTAAGATAAAAATGTCTGTAGCCATCCCAAATCAGAAAACAGGTATGGAATTTCGTAAGTGGTTCGTGAAACAGTATCCAGCTGCTGCCGGCCTTATCGATCTTACAATAGAAGGTGACGAGCCCCATAATAATAAAATTATTGGTAAAGCTTTTACAGCGAAGACGAGCCAAAAAGGCATTAAAGCTGGTGCCATTTGGTTAAAGTGTAAGGCAACAAATTATAAAGACAAAGGGTGTGAAATCGATGACGATGGATCAGTAACTGTCGACGGCGATCGACCTCAGCAGCCGTCCGGTAATAATTTAGGAGAAATCTCAGCTTCAGGATTAGTAAAGTCTCACAAGAAATCCGGCGCTAGATTTATTCATCTCTCTCAAAAACCCCCAAAAGGCACAGGCTTTCCAGTTAAATTAATAAATCCCGGGAGAGCAATTGCTTCATTAGGTGTTGATCCCAACATGGTTGCTTTACATAGCAATTATATTACTGATATTTCCTTAATATTTAATAAGCAAATAGGCGTTACCCCTCTAAATATTAAGAACGCAGAAGTAAGTATAAATGGTGGTCGACTCAGCGACAAAAAGGCAAGAGGCGGGTTTGGAATTTCTAAGAGTCAAAAAATATCATCCCGTGTTGCTATGTTCATAGTGAAAGAGTGGCTAAAGTCACTTTCTCAAGAAGAACTTAACACATATTTTAATATTTAAAGTAGTTATAATGAATTTTATTTTATCTGAGCATGAAATTAAAAAACTTATTCGAGAAGTTTTGCAAGAGATTATAACCTCTTCAAGGCTATCTGATCCCAGTGGTGTGGATTCACCACTGGCATCCACAGATTTCAGGTCTGGGAAAGAATTGGGCCGTGGCAAATCGTCAAACAAACCGGACGACGATGATGAGGAAGAAGGGGCTGCTATTGATATTAAAGACATTAGCAGATTTCCTAGTGTGCCATCTGAAAAATTTGGTAAGTTTATTAAAAGTCTTAAGGCTAGTCATTATACGAATATCACGATTGTATCGGGTATGCGAAGTGTTCAAAAACAAATCGATTTAGTATCTGCCGGAGAAGCAGCTGATCCTCCTGCCAAATCTTATCATAACTATGGTTACGCTATTGATCTTAATTTAACATCTCCTAGCGGTCATGATTTGAGACAACTAGGCGGAAATACCGAGCCGATGAAGTCTGAGTGGGAAAAAGTATTTGAAGATCACGCTAAGCCGCTAGGTATTGCGTGGTCCGGTGTAGACCATGCAGCGCACTTTTGGGTACCTGCTCAAGCAGAGTTACTATGGAATAGTCCTAAATTGTCAGCTTGCGGAGCGCCAGGATCATCTTGGGCTGCTAAGGGTGTATGCAATACACCTTGGGTCAAGATTAAGTAATAGATTATAATTACACTAAAATTTTAGTAATCTTTAAAGTAGACTCGTATATTTCTCGTCCGCCACTTTGAGACTGAGCAAATGATTTAATTAAAGCGCCTGCGCCAGCGTTTGCCTGATTCTCGTGAAAACCACCAATATCCCTCACAGGCCCGTCAATTAAACCTTGTTCATCTTGCATTAAGTGCACCATTTCATGGGCTATAGAACGACAAATATCAACTAATGCACGATTTTTTCCGTATACTACAAGTTCATTTTTTCCTACCTTATACGCAGCAGTTGTAGTAATACCATGATAATCTCTATTATTTACTACTTTAATTTTAAGTTCTCCATGGACTGGTATTGTTGAAGCACAAAATGCACAAAATTTAGCCAGTAAATACATTTTTTCTGGTGTTAAATTTAAATTACCATCAATATGTAAAACTCTTGGAGTGGTAAAGTTATCTGTTGAATTTTTCATTTTTTTATCTTGTAAAAGGTAGACATGATTAATTATAATGTAACGCATTTAAAATGCACTTTATAGAGGAAACATAAGTGATTTAACTAATTTAACTTAATTTTATAAGTAAACTAATGACGAGGTGAAAAAATTATATATGAGTAACCACATTATCTCTAAGCTTAAAATGATTGAGGCGGGTATTGTACCTGCATTTACAGGAGATGAGTTAAAAAAAATGTTAGAATCAATGCCGATTAAAGAACGTAGAATTGCTCAAAGAAAATTTCGTAAAATTTGGAGAAAGTTAGCAAAAGAAGATCATGCGCTTGAATCGTTAATGACAAGTGGGAGAGGCGTTAGCCCTTCAAAGTCAGAAAAAAGAAATCGCGCTGTACTAGTGTTAAGTGAACTTTTTATCAAATCAAAGTAAATCAATTTGCAAATGGTCAGAAGCATTATTTAAAAATTCTCGTATGTCATGTATCCCTACACCCATGGATAAAGTATGAAAATTATGAACTGCCATTTGAATCATAGAAATTACATTACCTTTTTTATCATAGACTAAGCTTCCTGAACTTCCACCAATAGCTGGAATTGTAAAAAAACACATTTGATTTTCGTCGCAACCAGAAAATAAACCTTCAAATTGTAAAGAGACGTTTTTAGCATAAAGACCCATAGGTGCAGAAATGGCAAAAACCTTTTCACCATGGCTTGGCATTGAGTAGGCAAAGTTAATATTTTTTTCAATAGGCATAGATGTTTCAAGTAAACATAAATCTTTTTGACTGTCATAATAGAGAATTTTTGAATCCCAAGTTCGCCCTTTCAGATCTTGAAGTTTAATAATAGAAATAATTCTATCGTAAGGTAGTGAACTTTCCACAGCTGCTGTTGCATTACAAAAATGCTCTGCTGTCAAGACATATGACTTTGTGTCTCTTTGTAAAAATACCACGCCCGAAGCTGAAGACTCTAAGATAACTTTGAAGGAATTTGTACAGTCGGCACCTTTTTGACAGTCAGCTGTAACAAATTTTGTTAACGTCATCATAACAAAATTATTCTCTGGCAGATTTCTATGGAACCAGACAGGCTCATATTTTAAAAGAATTAAAGAAACAAGTAACAATAACCCTAGTAGTATTTTTAGAGAAATAATAAGATAGTTTATATTTTTTTCTTTGAACGCCACACATATAACTATTTACCTGTCTGCTTAGCCTACTTAAGATTGTGTATTATGAAAAGAATTTTTCAGGAGTATATTAAAACTGTCGTTCGCTTGCAAGAAAGTGAACAATCTTTAGAAGCAGCTGGAATTGTAGTAATTAAAATGTTTGATGATGTGCCAAAAGTGCTTATTTTAAAAAAATATGATGGAACATGGGATATTACCAAAGGTAAGATTGACAAGGGCGAGCTATCATTTGAAGCTGCACTTCGTGAGGTAGAAGAGGAGTCTGGAATTAATGACTTAAATTTTATGTGGGGTGTGGATTCAATCAGATATGGTAAAGGTGAGGTTTTTGTAGGGTTGACAAAGTCAGATCCTTATATTCCTATTAATCCCAAAACTAATCAGCAAGAGCACACAGAACTTAAATTTGTATCATTTAAAGAGGCCCATCAACTCGTACAAGATTATTTAAAAAATGCAATCTTATGGGCTCAAAATAAAGTTTTAGAAGATAAAAATGAATAAAATAAATTTCTTTATTAACGCATTATAGTTGAATATATGTCTATTTTCAAAAATCACAAAACAAGAGCAGATAGATCGGCATCTGATAGATCACGTCATAAGAAAAAAATTGAACGTGCTATTAGAGAGGGCATTCATGATATAGTCTCAGATGAGTCTATAATCGGTCAAGAAGGCAAAAAGAAAATAAAAATACCTGTTAGAGGTATTAAAGAATTTAGATTTGTTTATGGGAATAATAAAACTAATAAGAAAGTTTCTGCTGCACCAGGCAAGAATATAAAGAAGGGTCAAAAAGTAGGAAATGTCAAACAAAAGGGTGCAGGAGGAAAACCTGATAGGGCTAGTGATAAGTCGGGTGAGGAATTTTACGAAGTAGAGATTACGCTGGATGAGTTGTCTGCCTATCTTTTTGACAGTCTCAATCTACCTGACCTTGAAAGAAAGAAAATTAAAAACATTCTTGAAAATAAGTTTAAACGATCTGGCTATCGAAACAAAGGGATTAAACCTAGACTTTCTAAGAAACAAACAGTTAAAAATAAGATTAAAAGACGCAATATTATTAAAAGAATTGCAAAAGATGAAGTATTAGATGATAATGAAAGGTTCCCTTTTCATGAATCAGACTTAAAGTATAAACACATTAAGCAAAACCCAAAAGAAAATTCTAATGCTGTTATCTTCTTCATGATGGATGTCTCAGGATCCATGACACAAGATAAAAAGTTTATAGCACGCTCATTTTTCTTTTTGCTTTATCACTTTTTAAGATACAGATATGATGCTATTGAAATAGTGTTTATTTCACATACTGTCGATGCTAAAGAAGTAAATGAAAATGATTTTTTCAAGGTGTCAACAACAGGCGGCACAATAATGTCTTCAGCATTAGATAAGTGTTTAGACATAGTTTATAAAAGATATCACCCATCTGCTTGGAACATCTATACATTTCATTGTTCTGATGGTGATAATTGGCCTTCTGATATTAATAAAGCGATAGACCTCTCTAACAAACTAAAAAATATTTGTCAGATGTACTGTTATATTCAAATTGCGCCTTTTAAAAGAAATTTAGAGTTGTGGTCTGACGGTGGTATGACCAAACATTACTTACCGCACTCAGACAAAAAATTTAAATTAGTTCAAATCGATAATAAGGACGATATCTGGCCTGAATTTAAGCGTATCTTTGGAGGAAACTAACGTGTCAAATTGGACTTTTAATGAATTAGAAGAATGGGATACTAAAATTTGTCAAATTGCTGAAAAGTATAATTTAGACTGGTTCCCTATCACATATGAAGTATGTGACTATTATGAAATGATTGGTCATATGTCTTACCACGGTATGCCAAGTCATTATCAACATTGGTCGTACGGTAAAACTTTTGAAAGAACTCACCAGATGTATAATCTTGGTGCTGAAGGTCTGCCATATGAATTAATAATTAATTCTAATCCTTCTATTGCGTATTTAATGAAACAGAACCCAGCATATCTTCAAGTGCTTATTATGGCACATTGTGTAGGACACTCAGATTTCTTTAAAAATAATAGAATTTTTAAAAATACGCGGCCTGACTCTGTAACTTCTAGATTTAGAAATGCACGTAAACGTATTCAAAAGTATACTGAAGATCCGCATGTGGGTCTTAAAAAAGTAGAAAGCTTATTAGATACTCTTCACTCTATTCGTTTTCAAACTGAGCGAAATGGTAGAAAACGATTGTCAAAATTAGAAATTAAGAAAAATATGATTGATCTAATTAATTCTTCTTCTTCTTCGCAGTATAGAAATACTGTAAATAAAAAATTGCTCCGACCTGATTATGACCTTTTAAGTTTTTTGTTAGAATATGGTGACCACTTTGAAAATTGGGAAAAGGATATTATTAATATAGTAAAAGACGAGTCTCACTATTTTATTCCTCAAATTAAGACAAAAATCATTAATGAGGGATGGGCTTCATTTTGGCACTTTAAGATTATGAATGAATTAGATTTGCCACAAGCTTACCATCTTCCTTTTCTAAAAACTCACAATGCTGTTGTTAGACCACACATTGGTGCTTTAAATCCATATCATCTTGGTTTTTATCTTTTTAATAAAGTTGAAAAAGAAAAGGGGCTAGAAGAATGTTTTCTTATAAGAGAAATTCATGATGATGAATCTGCTTTACGTTGTTATTTAGATTTAGATGACTACAGAGAACTAAATTTATTTTCTTATTCTGCTAAGAAAAAAGAAATTACAATTGACGATATCGCAGATAAAAAAGGTTGGTTAGAAGTGAGACAAGAATTATTAAAAAATGTAGGAGTAAACCCAATTCCTCACATTTATGTAAATGATATTACAGAT
>TARA_R110000824_G_scaffold145565_3_pt1 | contig 10212 bp, 6 predicted proteins | sample TARA_R110000824 | Tara Oceans TARA_R110000824 (sample SAMEA4397747) | marine metagenome | biome: Polar Biome; feature: [MES] marine water layer (ENVO:01000295) within the mesopelagic zone...; material: water (ENVO:00002006), including particulate matter (ENVO:01000060) such as...... | reverse complement strand
CAGGAACAACGCGCACTACTCGATCTAGGGCCAAGGCGTATACTGCGCCAACTAGATGAGGATCGTGCCTTTGCCCGTGAACATGATGATAGCGCGGTAGCGTTGAAAGCGACTGAGGCCACAGCCGATTTGGGCGGCGATTTGCTAGGTCGGCGCAAGCACACAGTGGATAGCCGAAACCTATCCATCGATGTTCAGGCGGCAGCTATGACACCGGAGCAGCTCGTGAGCCTCTCGCAGCTAGGACGACAAGCCCGACAGCTACGAGATGGCATTTCGCGCTAAAAGTGTACCCGCGCACGCGCCCAGACAGGACATGGGGCGGGCTAGGCTGGTTGGCTCGTAGCTAATCATAGCTAAGTTGAGCCTTACCGAAACACAAAAAGACATTAAGGATCGCGTTCCTTTAGCGCGGAAACACGGGAGCGGGGCCCCCTGGCTACATTAAGAAGTATATGGACGCATCTCCAGAAAACACCAAAATCCTGAAGTACCGGCCCCCAAAAAATCACAGCAAAAAATTAGGAGTAGGTGAGATGGTTAGCAGAATGTCGGCTGCGATTGAGCTTACCAAGAACCTCAATGCCGACGCCCTCGAGGAATTCCGATGTGACCTGGGGAACCTTCCACATACAGTGATTCATGCAGACGGGGTGATGTGTGCAGATTCGTTGGATGTGGTATTCGCTGGTCACGGGATGGCGGTCGAGGGAGAGGATGGAGAGGTCGTTTTTACGGGGATCCCTTCGTTCAAGACTGGGATCATAGCTAACAAACACCACCCAATAGGCGTTAGGTGGGATGTTCACCCACTCCTACACCACACGGCTGAGTCATGTAAGGAGTCCAATGATGCCAGTACATACTCATGAGTTTTGAGATTGAGGTGTTGGTAGATGGCGAGTCCCTAGATGTGTTTGTTGACGCTCTGCCCCCTGTCTCTACCGCCCTGTTCCTGGGGGGCGAGTATCCTATGTGCTTGGTGACATGTCACAATCTGAATGTTACTGAGGACGGGACTAGTAAATATAGCGTCTTTGCTCGTAGGGTAGGTCAGAGTTGAGATGGAGCGGGGAGCCGTGGTATTTGATTCATTGACGTTCGTGGTACAGTAAGGGTACCTGTGAGGTCGAGAGTTTGGTCTCCTCTTCACTCTCGGCCTCATGGGCATCATGAAGTGGACTTAGAGGACAAGTCCTACATTGGTCATTGCCACTCCAGAGATTACGATGATTCCGGGCCTAGAGACTGAGGCTGATATTCAGCTTGCTATTCGTGGTGCGGAAGCTGCGGATAGGATCCTAGCCAAAGACGACTTCCTGCTTTTCCTTGATTATGTCTATATCCTTGAGCCTGCACAGCGTCTAGCTGGTATTACAGGTGGTAAGACCCTGTTCCAGAAGTGGCCCTACCTTATGGAACTGGCCGAGGCACTACTCTCCCACCGTCTCATTAACCTGCTCAAAGCACGTCAGATGGGTTTCTCATGGATGCTGGCCTCCTATGTCATATGGTTGCTCACATTTCATGAAGGGTCCAAGATACTCATCATCTCCAAAGGGCAGGTGGACTCCCAGGCTCTACTCCGTAAATCCAAGTTCATCTATAAGAATCTGCCCGAGTCGTGGAAAAAGGATATCGAGAAGGACTCTGGCTCTGAGTTCTCACTCAAAGGTAGCGAGTCAGAGATCCTGGCCTTGCCATCTACCGAAGATGCAGGTCGTGGCTTCACAGCATCAGTCGTATTTCAGGACGAAGTCGATTTTCATCCCGAGATCGAAGCCAATATGCTGGCGATTAAGCCAACTATTGACGGTGGAGGCCAACTTATCATGGGCTCTACCGTTAATAAGAAAAACAACAGGTCCACATTCAAGAACCTGTATCGCGGCGCTCCTGAAAACGGCTGGCATAAGATGTTCTGGTCGTGGAAGGAACGCCCCTCACGCGATGATGCATGGTACGAACGAGTCAAGAATGAGGCCAAAGACCTCCCAGTCGCCATGGAACTCGGTATCGACCTCTATATGGAGCAGGAATACCCGGAATCCGAGCAACAAGCACTAAAACCCGCCAACTCCCTGTCCGCTTTTGACCTAGAAAACCTAGAACGCATGAAAGTCTACACCATGCCAGAGCCCAAACGGACAATAGACGGGCTCATCAACATCTATAGGGAGTTCGAGTGGGGTAGAGCCTATGCCGCCGGTACTGACCCATCAGATGGCGTTGGTCAAGACTACTCAGTTACAGTTGTTATAGACAGAGATACCGGTTTTATCGTTGCAGACATCATCGGTAATCGTATCCAGCCCCCAGAATTCACTGCGCTGTCCTTGATATTGATGGATGAGTACCACAAACCAAGGTGGGCAATCGAATCGAATAACACAGCCGGTGGTATAGTGACTACCAGGGCTACCATGGCCGGGTACAAGAAGTTCTTCAAGTCCACGACACAAGGTGGCGTCAGAAAAGTAGGCTGGCACACGAACAAAAATAGCCGTGCCGCCGTATGGTCTGATCTCATCGAAGCCACCGACGCCGGTCGAGTCACAATCCCTAATCTTGAAGGTCTAACTCAGTTCCAGTACGTCATGAAGCACCCAGACAATGATTACAAGCCAGAAGCGCAAAAGGGTGAGCATGACGACTATCCCATGGCTATCGGTCTGGCCCTGCAAGCAGCCACTCAGTCGAATAGAGCATATGGTGGGGACGAGAAAACAGGACATGGGCGTAGCGGCAAACGAACCAGTAAGCGGAGTGCCCGCACTTCCCACCACAGGAGTTTTTGATGCCTGACTTTTCAGAGAAGCCGACAGACGAACTCATAACTCATGCCAAAACCTATCTGACTGACCTATGGGCAGGTGCTCATGAGGATTGGAAAAAGCTAGACTCCTATCTGCTCAGGACCTATCAGGTTTGGGACAGCTTAGTTGAAAGCGAATCCATACACCGACCCGAGTACCGTCCAGCCAAACCAGCCAGCATAGTCAAGAATGCCATTGCTCAGATGATGGCACACAGCCCGGTTGTCAAACGGACTAAGGTTGGGACCTCACAGAACGCACAGGAAGACGCAGACAACGTAGAGACTGGCCTAGCTGCCATCTTGTCCAACTCAGCCGTAAAGACCTCCATCCATCCATATACGATGGCTGGCCGTTACCTCATTCATTATTCCTATGCCGTAATGCGTGGACCTCTGATTACCTCTCGAAGTGATTACGACCACCAAGCTACATCGAATCCTATAGAGATTGAAGTCCCCAATCCACGTACCGTACTCATGGATCCGCTGGAAAAAGATCCACAGTATGTCATTCGTGAGGCTTCCTTGCCTGCGATCAGGTTGCATGAGCTGTCCAAAGAGAAAAAGCGGACTCGAAACAACGCAGTCCTTTTCGACATGGCTCCCTATGCGAATGACCCATGGGCAGAAGTCCCGTATCTGGAATGGTTCACCAATCGATGGCATTCCATACGTGTTCTATCTACCAAGGATAGCAAGGGAGACCGACGCGGCCAGGAAGGACTTCTGTTCTCTGAGATAAACGCGAGTGGATTCGTAGAATGGACCCAGTCCTTCGGCGGATTCGGTATCATGCCGTCAAGCATTGATAAATTCGACCCCCGCTACTTGGCTCGTGGCATATTATGGGACGCCATGGACTCTCTGAAACTACATGCTCAGAGCGGCAACGCCAAGCAGCAGGCCCTGTTGGATGCCATATTTGCTCCAATGATAGGTGAAGATGACAACGAAGAGATGCAGCGCAAACTCTCAGAGAATCCAGACTACTTACAGGTCGATGACCCGAATGCTCTACGGCCCTTGCCGACTAACCCAGTTCCCAGATGGGGCTTTGGGGTCTCGGACGAGCAGGCCCAGGATATTCAGGAGTCAACGATCTCCCCGTCTCTGGGTGGGGTACGGGAACCCGGAGTAGTTACCGTAGGGCAGCAGGACACACTCGATACCCGGTCACGGGCTCAGTTCAACCTGCCACTTCTGGAGCTGGAACAAATGGTCTCTGTCATAGCACAACGAATTAATATGCAGGTAGACAAACTTGAGACCCTCAAAGGCAGTATCGGTGCCGGTGGGCATGTACTCAAGAAGTCCTGGCTTCATGGCGACTACAACGCCGCTGTTGGATTCGAGCCTGCCAACCCAGCCCTGGACCTACAGCAGAGGCAGAGCGACCGAGAGGACTACAGTATGGGTCTACTCGACAAGGAATCGTACTGGGAGCGTAACGGTGAATTGAACGCCACCCAGATGTGGCGCAGACTTGCTGAGGAGCAGGTCAGGACTAGCGACGAGATGTGGAAGCTGGAATTGCAGGAAGCAGCTAACGAACTCGGCGTGGGTGATGAATTCTCCAAGGCCCAAGAGGCCGCTGAGGAGCAGATCGTGTCTCCGCCTCGCACAGGTGAGTCTATGATCAGTGAGATGACACAACCTCTAGCGCCCGACATCGTAAAGAATCCACAGGCACCACGCGCACTGTAACGGAGATACACATGCCCAAAGAGAATTTCATCCAAGAGGCCATCAAGTCCGTAGCAGCAAAGCGTAGAGCCGCGAATCCCAGCAAGCCTGAGCCCAAGCCACTGAATCCGGTTCAACAGCTTCTCAAGGACCGTGGAATCGAAGAAAAGGACTTGAGGTAGACAGTGACACACACACGCCGCCATACGATACTCGTTGAACTGAATCGTCTACGACGGAAGGTAGTGCTTACCGAGGAAGAACAGGAATTTCAAACTGACCAAGCTGTTGTTGCCTTTAAAGAAGGCAAAGACGGAATGGTATTCGTCGATGACTCTTTAACTCGACCTTTTACCCCAGGTACAGTGGATACCCTAATCAGAGAAACCGTGGATGTCATTATGGCATCTGCTATGACTCCACAGGGCGCATACATTAGAGATTTAGTCACCACTCAAGTCGAAAATCTTCTTTTATCAGATGGTTCAACAGTGGATGCGGATTTAGGAGGTGCCGCTGTAGACGTAGATAGCCGAGAGTTCAACAAACTATTGGACAGATTTGAAGACCTCTCTTTCATAATCCAAGATACAGTGGATGCCAGAACCGAGAATTTACGCACGTTTCCAGATGTTCCTACCAATGCTCTTAGGCTTAGAAGAATCGTCTTGTCATTGTGGGAAAAAGAGACACTTGATCCTGGTTCTACGGGAATGACGATGGCACGTAAAGATGCAATTCTTGACCCAAGTAGTGCATCATTGGCTGAGTCTACGGAGGCTAAAGAGTTTCTTGACGAATTGGATGTGGAAGCCTTTTATCAGATAGCGGCTGGAGGGCGAGGGTCAGTTGATGCTTCTGGGGAATACGAAGATAGCCCACAGGATGTGGGTGTAGCCTTAAACCGTGTAATCAATTCCTTCGATGATGATGCGGTCGCCAGTGGGCAGACCGTTATACCCACTACGTACCTAGACGAATACGTAGAACCAGAGCGATCCGAGGGTTTTCAACGTCTAGTCGATATGTCCACGCCTCCAAAGGATGGGAGGCTACCATCGGGTGCTGCCGCTAATCTAGTGGATGCTGCTCTAGCGCAGGCCGGGGTTAAGTTGTCGGCTGCCAGTTATACCCAGGACACTGCTGGTAAACAACAACACGCGACTGTCCTATTGGCCCGCGATATGATAGTAGACCGTGTTCAAACTCAGATAGACATCGGTGGCGGCTTCCCCGAAGACCTAGCGAAATTTGTACAAAACGAATCTGCTGTGTGGTACTCCGGTACATTCGAGGAGGCTTCTACTGCTCTAATAGAGGGGAAGGCAGTAGATGACGCAGCGGCTATTGCAGCCACACTTAAAAGTGCCAATGAAAATCCTGACGCAGGATTAAAGCTACTAAAAAGCCTTATGTACCAGGCGAACAGATCTTCATCCCCCAGTGATTTATTGCCTGAAGACTATGACGCCTTACTAGAGACAGTTCTAGCCGGTGGAGGGGTAAAACCTGTAGAGGGAGACTTCCCTGACACAGAATCGTTTGAGCGGGCAACGGATGAATACAACGCATTCGTGAGTGATGTTGAGTCTGCTACCGAAAGATTTAATACTTCCGAGCAGGCTAAAAAGGATGCCAAGGCAGCGAAGACGCAGACTGAACGGGATACCGCCGCTAGTTTATTGGCAATTTCCGATGGTGAAATACTCAGGGCTCTAGAAACTGCTGGGTTTGGAAATGTAGGAGACACTGGGGAGTATCAGCAGTTACTGGAGTCACTCATACCAGAGATTAGAGACAATCTCAAGAACATACGTAATGAGGACCCTACTGCCGAACTAGATGTAGTCGCCTTACTCCAAGGAGACAAGGCTTTTTCTGTTGCTGGGAAAGCAGGAACCGATGGAATTCTTGCTGGGATAGAGGGATTCCAGTCAGAAGAAGAGTTCGATGCCGAAGAATTGCGTATGGATGAGACTATCCTGCCCACTCCACCCATGGCAGAAACAGGGACGATAGATAGAGAGTTTTTAGATGAACAGAATATCTTATCTACTCCTATCTCCTCAACCCCATTCCTACCACCGGGAGTGCCCGGTCTGCCGACACTGGCAGATACAGGTGTCATATCGTCTAGTGCATTGGACGCTCAACGAGAAAAAGCGTTACAGCTCGACGTTCCTGACTTCGGCGAGATAGAAGATTTGGTTGCTAAACTATCAGGTGGTAATCCAGAACTACAGGAGTTCATATTAGAGAATCTGGACCTAGATGCCATCAAGAAGTCTGGACGAGATGAGGCTGCACGACGTAGGCAGGAAGCATTTGATGATGCGGCTAGACTCAGTGAGACACCTAAACCATTCGAGATGCCTGATATAGATCCTAGCCGACTTCCTGCTGGCTCCATGGACCGATTACGAAAACAAAAGGAGCAACGGAGCAAGAAACCTGTACTAACAGGTGCTCAGTCGGCCCGCTACGCAGATAGGGCTCTGCCAAAGGTGGACTTTGGTGGTTTGGTCCGAGATGAGCTACCAGAGCTGACTCGCCGATTCAAGGAGTCTCCTGATCAGGTAGCTATTAGGCAGAGGGAAATACAGGCGGACGAACAGGAAAAGAAACGTGAGGCCAAGGCCGAAGACGCTAGACGGGAATCTAGGGCATTACGGCGCGGTCGTACTGTATTCAGGAGAGGTTAATATAGATAATGGCATTCCCTGATCTAGAACCTGGAGTGAATCGAGAAGAACGCAAGCTACGTCATGAACGATTGACTAATATCGAACGCCGTCGCCAGAGGTTGTCAAAAGAGAAGGACCTAGGAGGCGATCTCAAGGGTCTAGCTGTCGCAGGTGTAAGTGAACTAGCAACTGGCGTGAAGGGTGCGATAGACGTTGGAATAGACCTCCTGACAATACCAGATGAGCTGGGCTTAACCGCGATGGAACTTGTGAGAAAGGGTCGTGAAAACTTCCCGCCCTTGCATCCAGTCATTCCCGGCCATACAGACCAAAAATCCCGAGATAGGAGTGCGACTTCCCAAGCTAATATAGATGCCTTTGCCGGTGTCAGGAATCTGGACGACCTAAGCAATGCCCTGAGAGGGATGATAGATAGAGGAAGGGGACGACCGTTAGAAGATCAACTAATGGGCGCTTTCATTGCTTTTGGAGCCACAGCAAGTGGTAAGGCGTTACTAAGGGGACTTGGTCTAGTGACGGATGTGGCTTCCAATGCATTCCTGAAGCAAGTAGCACAAGAGGTAGCTCCGCCTAAACCTACTGGTGCCGCAGACAACTTAGTGACACCAGGCAAAGAAATCACAGATACAGGAGATGTTATTCCAAAGGGAACCACTGCCCGCACGTTACCTGACGACGTGTTGCCCACAACTAATATTCAGCCCACGTCTTTGATGGACAACGTGATTGGATTGCCTCCTATACAGTCTGGCCTAACTAGGCTAGAGCAGATTGAGAATGTAATTCGGCATATGGGTGACCAAATAGGGATAGGTGGTATCCAGAACAATCCTCTTGCAAACCGAGCCCTAGACATTCGCAATAGAGTGTCGGCATCAATCAGTAACACGTCCTCGGCACTCGGGTTGAAGCACAGCGCGTCCCTGAGAGGGGCCTTCGACGTAGGTGACAGTGGTAGGGTATTGAACAATAACCTCATAGGAGTGGATCCTGGTATACCGGGGTCCCCTACCCTATCTGACATAGCTGCACGCCTGCCGAGATACTGGGAATTCCTAACACCTGCACAGCAGAAGGCCATGTTGAGCCTAAGAGATGCATTGCAGCCCTACAGAGACCTAATGGACGAAGTAGGTATGCTCGAAGACATTGGAACTCGCTCTGACATCATTAAGTTCAGCGATATACCTACTGGTGCCGTGGAAACTCTTGGTATGCGTAAAATCGCTACTCCCATTGGTTCAGCACCCAAGGCTGCTGGATTAAATGCAGCAGACCTACCTGGCCTTCCTATAGTGACTAGTCCACGAATAGCTAAAGAAGTAGATATCCCCCCAGACGGATTCTATATCCCTCGTGGCATTGCAAAGAAAGCGGGAGACAGTGACGATGCCGCTAAGGGACTTGCAAAGAATAAATTTGGTTTCACTCGTAGGGGGTTGGGCGGAGCGGACAAGGCCGCACAGTATGATTCTGCGGCACAGGGTATAGAGGATGGGCGCACCTATTTCGACATCGGGAAGGTGTTGAATCGGCATACTATAAATGTCGCTAATGCAGCTACCGATGCCCATATTGGCACCTACTTCAAGGAAGCCGTTGACCCTATAACAAAAGAGCTATTAGGCGAGACCCCAAAGGTTCGTATGATAAGAGAGTTCCCTGGACTCAGGGACGAATGGTTTTCTCTTAGAAACGAAACTGAGCGTCTAAAAAGTCTTGTCACTGGAATCGACAATAGGGTGCGGAATGTCCTAGATGAGTTTCTTGGCAGTGGAGAACTCGACGACATCGACGATTTCGCCGCCGCCATTGGGGATATTAACGTCGTCAAAGGTGGGTTGAATGAAGGGGCAACGAGAGTTGAGGTGATGGACCTCATAGCTGGGATTCAGGGTAGAATCAGGGAAATCCGTCCTGAGTGGAACAGTGCAAAGAAGTCAATAAATGATAAGTTCAATATAGGACAACCAGGCATAATTAACTTCCCTGGCCTTGAGAAACGGGCGTTCCCTGACCACGTTGCAGACAGAGCCAACAAGATACTCAATGGACCTCCTGCGTGGCTCAGGGGCTTAGAGGACGTAGTCGGCCCATTCAATTCTATGTACCGTGCGTTCAGGGCTACGGGAGAAGTATCTGTCATAGGCATTCAGGGCCTACTAGGCATGGCATCTTCTCCTGCTAGTCATAATTCTGCACTCCGTCTTATCTTCGCATCTATAGGAGACCCAGAGATACTTGGGAAGAAACTGATTGCCTTCGACAAAAAAGCAGAGACCTCTGGAAGAGTAGACAGTTCCATATGGGCAAGGGCAAAGCTACGGATGGGTGGTGGGGACACGGAATATTCCTTCGGTAAAGGGTATATGGAAAAGGTAGGGGAAGTGCCTGGATTTAAGGAGCTAAATAGGGCATATGGCTTTTTCGGAGATACCCTAAGACTTGAATGGGCTGATGAACTGCTCCAGCAAGAGATGAGATCAGGTGACGTGATTGGCATAACCGGGAAAAGGGGCGGAAGGACTCTGGAAGACATCATCCAGAGTGGTGACCTTGAGAAAATAGCCAAGATTGTAAACAACATGACTGGCTGGTCCGAAAAAAGGGCTTTTGGTAGTGTGGGGGAACTACTCCTGTTCGCTCCCAGGTTCCTCGCGTCTAGATTTAATACTTTGGGCAAGGCCATAGTCAATGGCGGTGTCGAAGGGGAACATGCTCGTAGGTCTATGGTGAAGATGATAGGTTTCACCACGTTACAGATCGTAGCTGTGAATGAGGCACTTGGGAATGAGACGGACTTTAGGCCCGTAGTGGATGGCAAGCCCAATCCTGATTTCATGGTTGTTCGCGCTCTTGGTCAGGACTGGAAATTCTTTGGTACATGGGACTCGCTGGTACGAGCCATCATATTGACTGCTGGAGGCAACGGGCAAGAAGCATATAGGGGTATGAGTTCTGGCATAGTGCAGAATGTATGGAACTTTGTGTCTGGACGTACATCCT
>TARA_R110000824_G_scaffold67527_2_pt1 | contig 10217 bp, 11 predicted proteins | sample TARA_R110000824 | Tara Oceans TARA_R110000824 (sample SAMEA4397747) | marine metagenome | biome: Polar Biome; feature: [MES] marine water layer (ENVO:01000295) within the mesopelagic zone...; material: water (ENVO:00002006), including particulate matter (ENVO:01000060) such as...... | reverse complement strand
CCCTGTAATTTATTTTGCCTGCCTAAGGCTAGCAACATGGCAAAGCCCGAATAAAAGAAGGTTCCTTCGCATATTACATAATAAGTAAAGAGGTTTTTAAGAAATTCCTTTTTACCTTGTAATGTGGAAGTTGAAAAATCATTTCTATTTAAATCACTGGTGACGCTCATTAAGAAATCATCTTTAGCCTTGATAGAGGGGACGGTTTCGTAGGCCCTGTAAACTTCATCTACATCCAGATCTAAGCTGTCGCATATATATACAATAGTTAAATTATGTAGGCTTTCCTCAAAAGACTGGCGCAAAATATATTGGCGACATTCAGGGTCAGTGATGTATTTAAAGGCCGAAAGCAATAAATTATTACCCACTAATGACTCGCTGCCCGCAAAAAAGCCTAAACACCTCTTTACTAAAAGCTTTTCGTCTTCTGAGATTTCTCCATTTTTCCATTGATTAATATCTCCCTGCATGGAGATTTCGGTTGGCATCCAATTATTTGCACAGCCTTTAAGGAATAAATCCCACGCAAATTTATGTCTATGTGGAAGTATGCGATTTACTGCGGCTACCTCTTTGCCTAAAAGTTCTCCAGTTTTTTCTGACATATTAATAAAAGTTTTAAAGCTGACCGCGGATTTCATCTACAAGGCCCAGTTCAAGCGCGTCATCCGAGGATATCCACCAATCCTTGCGGTCCCAGTTTCTTTTAATTTTCAATCTAGTTAACTTGGACCTTTTCTCAAAAATACCCAAAATGCGATCTTCTATTCGTTTAATCCACGCAGTGTGGTCTTCAATTTCAAAAGTTTTTCCTATCACTCCAAAGGCAGCCCTATGTATCATCATCCAGGCCTGATGGCCCATCCAGCGATGATCTCCCGCCTGCAACAGTATTCCTGCCATTGAGGCGGCCATACCTAATGATCCCGTTATAACTTTGTGCCCGCGACCCCGTAATTCTTGAATAAAATCAAACAAAACAAAACCGTCAACAATAGAGCCTCCCCCAGATGAAAAAACTATCTCAATATCGCACTTTGGGTGTCTTCGAGACCACTGCGTTAGCGTGTGCATGCAATCGTTAACGTAAGTTTTGTCAACAATTGTATTGAATCTATATATCATATTTTCCTTGTCGTCCGCCTTTTCCCTTCTCCATTCTTGCTCTTTTTTGTCCGCCTCAATTTTGCGTAAACGAGCGTAATTTTCCGCAGTTTGAGCATCCGCCTCTATTTTGCGGATTTCTGCTTCTATCTTTTTGACTTCAGCGAGGGTTTTTTGTATGGATGCGGTAACTTCTTTGGGAGTTTTTTTTGGAGATGCGGCCATGATTATATTATAGAGTAAAAAATAAAGTTTTAAATTTATAAAAAGCGGGACGCTTGCGCGCCCCGCTCTTTATTGCTATTGGAGGATTATTGTGAAACTTTCAGCTCTTCATATGTTAGCCATTTCCCCGTAAGGTAAACGAAGTAGGCCAAACCTTCTTCTTTTTCTTGGATGAGTACCCATGACCCTAATTTTTCAACAAACACGAAGGGAAAAAGATCCTCCGTAATGTTTACCCACTCTAGCTCGGGTGTGTAGACCCAACCTTTTACAAAGGGTTGTGTACCGAGTAGGCTTGTTGTGGCGAGGCCATAAAAATCAGGGCGAGCTTGGACCGCCGCGACCCCTTCTTTAAAAGCTAGGTCTGCAGCTTTGTGCTCTGCGGCTTCGAGCTGCGCCAAGGTGACTGTATCTTTAAGAGCCTTAGCTACTGCTTCCGCCACTTGCGCCTCAGTAAAAAGGTTTATATCCCGACTAGGCGCCTCACCTGGGGCCTTGGGCATTCCATTGGTAGGTGCCGTGGGCACTGATATTACGGGAGGAACTGGTGCTACAGGAGAAGTCGTGGGAGGTAGAGACGGCTTGGAAAAGGAGATGCTAAGATTATCGCCTTTATACTCAACGGGGATGGGGCCAATTTTGTCGTTTTGTACATACATTCTTATGCCAATAACTAGCGGTTCACCCAGAAATTCTCGTATTTCGGCAGGAGACGCTTCAAGTAACATCCTAAACTTATGCGAGTAGGTCCCTGAATCCCGATCGCCACTGGTAATTACGGTGCCCTGCTTTTCTAGCTCTAGATGACTATTTTTTAAAATGACAGCGCTAGCAGCAAGAATCTCGTAATGAGGGCTTTCGTAGTAAAGTATGACCACCTCTGTGAAAGTAGGCTGCTGATTTACATAGTGTACCTCAACCTTTCCCTGTAAGGGGTTAGCTGAAGCTAATTGGGCCAAAAACAAAAGGCTGGCCAAACCAATAATTAATTTTTTCATAATAATAATCCTGTTAATTGTTAAGAGCCTATATCTTAACAGAGAACTATTAATATGTCAAGCTTTTACTCGGGCAAATCTATTTTAGTATAGCTTTCTACTAGCCATGCATCATTGCATCTTAAAATCATAAATGAACTGCCAGCCTCTATTGATTTATCGTCGATTTCGCCGCTAGTGAAATTAATCCAGTTATTAATATCGTGATAATAAATGGTCCAGGCAGAATTCTCCCAAACTAAAATTTGATCTGCGTCATTAATGTTTGAGCTTGACGACCAATTTGTGGAAATATCTATTAATTGACTTAAGTTCATGGCTATAGGGAACGGATTTGACATTAAGAATTTACCACCAGAGCCTGGTAGATATGATTGTATATTCTGCGGTACTAATCCAGAAAAAGAAAGTGTTAGCCCGTCGCCTCTATGGACATATATCATTCCTTCATCGGGGTATATAATAGTTGAGCTTTGATCCGCGCGTGTTCCAAATGTCTGCCATTTATTATTATAATGAAAATATACTTTCCAGCCGACAGAAGACCATATTAATAGATTATCCCCTACGGCTGGCGTTCCTGATGTGCCAGTAAAATCATCACCTATACCAAATAACGATTCAAGTGTGGCCGCCTTTATGATCTGCACTCCGTCATATATTGCAAAATATGATAACATTTGATCTGGTGGGAGATTAACCGTAAGGTCATTGCCTACATGACCTATTACGTTAAATATGTGACCATTAACAGTAGAAAAAACATTTGCATTTCCATCTGCATTTCCATCTACTACCCTTAATAAATGAGCAGTTTGCGCAAGTTCATTATCCTCCCAGGGCGGGTCCTCTAGCTCTGTTCCAGTAAATCCATCTAAGGTGAGCTCCGAACCGTTAATAGCATCTACCCAACCAGCATATACTGACTCCTGGGTATATGCGCTTGATATAAACGTAAAACTTGGATTTGAACCGCTCCCTGCAGGAATGATTATATTGGTAACCCCTGTTTGAAGACCTGTTTGAGTTGTGCCCCATTGTCCAAAGGTGTTGAGCGACAACAACACCCCCACAAAGGGTAGCAATTTTCTCAGAAGCATTACATAATAATATACACTAAAAACAATTATATAAGCTCTCGAATTATTTCTCCCTCTATGATCGTAATAATGATGTGAGTTAATTTTTTAGATAAGTAGATATAAAATCAGAGCAAATTCCAAAGCACGATTCTAGGTTTTGAAATTTTTTAATTTCTGGCATTACGGCTATAGAGTTTTTGGTTAAAGATTTTCCAGGATATGTCCAGATGTAACCTTTAGACGTTAGGGTAAAATCATCATTTTCGTGCCAAAATACATTTAGAAATTTAAATTTAATTAAATTTTCTAAAGCCTCTAGGTTTTTACAATGAATCCAAAGTCGAGAAGAATGTTTTTGTAAAAAATCTAAAGAACACTCGTGTTGCGGCTCGTCGTGACCTAAATACAGTTTATTCCTATGCCACACATCTATCTCTGCGTCAAAGCCTTTGCGTAGGGCATTTTTTATATAATCTGGATTGTTTTCTAATTCAACGTTTTTTTTATCAATATTTCCCCTGTGCGCAATATAGATCATATTACGTAAAATAGTTATCGCCTAACGAATCTTCTTTGGGTTCAAGGCTTTTTGCTTTTAAAAAATAATTCAAATCTTCGGGGGTACCTAGTCCCCACATTTTTTTAATGTCAAAAATTTTTATTTTTGCGCCATCTTTAATGGCTTCATTGAAGACTGGACAGACGTAAAATTCTCCATTAACCCTGTTTTCTGTATCTATCATTTGCTCTGCATATTTAACGTAATCTGAACCTTTTCTCCAAAAGTAAATTCCCACAGTAGCCTTATCGCTTATGGGGTTTTTTTCTTCAACTCGAGAAACGAAACCTTGTTTATTTAAAGCAGCATAGCTCCATTTGGGGTGCGTAGAATAAAAAGTTAAAATTCCCGCGTCTACTCCGTCCCCTACCATGGAATACATAAATTCATTACTGTCCCATTCTGCGTATTGATCTGAGTTTGCAATAAGGAGCGGTTCGTCATTATTAATATAATCTTTTGCTAGAAGCGTGGTGCAAGCCGCGCCCTCGGTAATTCCGTTTGTTTGGATGATTTTACAACCAGGCGAAATTCTTTCTAAGGTATTTTGGAGGCTATATTTCTTATAATGTTCCTCTTGGACGATAAAAATATGGCGAGCGTCTATATTTAGATTCTCCACTACTGTTTGAATCATTGGCTCGCCGCGAACGTCTACTAGGGGTTTAGGAAACGTGTATCCCGCTTGAGAAAAACGACTTCCTGCGCCAGCCATAGGAATTAATACGTTCATTTTACCTCCCTGCCATTTTGGTCTAATCCTCCCATTTGAATTCGCCTTGTCTATTATATATTTCACTTTATCATATTCTACGTCATCTGTATTTATTACCCCGCACAAATACGCTCCTGAGCTGATGGCTGCCGTCCGTCCAATATGCGAGTCTTCTACAATCACACATTGTTTTGGAGCAACCCCCAGTTGTATCATAGCGCGCAGGTACATTTCGGGGTTTGGTTTTGGGTGTTTTACGTCTTGATTGGAGATGTAAAATTCACAAAATTCCATCAAACCTTTCCTGATTAACATTAATTTAGTTGTCTCCCTAATAGAATTAGAGCAGACGCAGATCTTTAAGCCATCGTCTTTCAGTTTTTTTAATACACCCTTTAGTCTTTCGTCTGGCCCCATTTGATTAATAATCTCAACCGTCTCCTCCTGCTTCGCTTTCCATACCTTGTCATGATCAGCTGGGTCAAGACCCTTGTCCCGAGTAAGTCGCTGAAGTTTTTTTAACGTAGGTAGTCCATCATATGTAGACAGATGCTCCTCTCGGGGAATTATGTATTTATTGCCACATCGAGCCAAAGCCCTATTGAGGGCTTCATAGTGGATTTCGCGAGCGTCCACCAATACTCCGTCTAAATCAAAGATAACTAGTTTAATTATCATTCTTATCGAGACTGTCCGCCACAAACCCAAAACCTCCTCCGACCTAGCTTGTAGCTGTTGTCGTTTTTTGATTCCCAGTTGTAGTAGTGCATGCCTCCGTTTAGCTCTTCTAAATCAAATCTTTTAAAGTTGGTCAATCTGTTTTCAATATATCTTGTGGATAATTGACATTCGCAGTTAAGCCCCTGACCACACGCTCCTTCGGATTCTGTGTAGTTAGATGGGCGGATATTTGTAATCTCCTTGTCGGAGTTATCTAAAACTTCACTCTCTAGAAAGAAATGGTTACATCTTTTCTGGGCTTCACGTAGGTAGAAATCTGGATTTTTTAAGTGATACAGTACGCCGAAGTGTATAATTATATCATACTTTTCGTCGAACGCCCATTCCTCAACGTCTAAATCGACATGCATCCAATTATGTTTTGGGTAACGGCGTCGGCCTAGCAATAGATTTTGTTTTCTCCCTTCTGCGGACGTTATCCTTGCCCCAAGTTTCGCTAGATTTCCACCTATATCTCCGTTAAAAGCGCCCAGCTCTAATACCGTTTTGTTGGTTAAGTCGTGGTTGAAATAGTTTGTTATAAATCTTGTTCTGCTCTCAACCCATTCGGGGTGATAGTTACTTGGCTCCATTTTTAAATGCGTATTCATGTTTTAAAATATCGTTTTTATACATTGTTGTTATATCTTCCCTTGTTTCATTGCTGTAGTGGGGTTGATAGTTAGTGCTATTATATATAGTGTTTTGGGGTTTGCGAAATTCAAGTTTCTTGTTTGCTCCAATTGTATTGAAAATAAATTGGGCATCTTTTTCTAAATTTTCATATGAGCCTATAAAGTCTAGTTCTTCATCCAAAATGTTTGAGTATGCACTTCCTTCGCAGCCCTTAGGAATGTCTTTTTTATGGTGAAATCTGGGGTCATATTCCACGGTTGCGGGAAATCCGTATTTCTTTTTATATTCAGATATTTCTAAAAGGCCGTTGTGTTCTCTCAGGCCCAAGGAGGAAGCAAACTGCAACATAGAGACCATGCGAGCCCAAGGATTGCGGACGATAGAAAACTTAAAATAATCCTTCCAATATTCGGAGTAGATTTTTTTTGCTTGGCTAGCCAGTAAATGCTTGTGGGGGCGCAAGTTCTTATCGCTCCACCAGTCTTTGCCATCTATTTGGCTTTCTATGGCTCCGCCAGCAGTCCTTTGAATGTGTATAAAGATACATTTATATTTATGACTTATCATTCTTTATTCTCCAAATTTATACCCGAAGTACTCAATGTCTTTCGCGTATTTTTCCGCAACAATTTGTTTTGTTTCGTCATCGTAATATTCAGTGTAGTGTTTGTGTTTGGTTTTGTTTGTGTGTGAAAGTTGTTGGCGAGGTATGCCGATTTTGTCGCAGATGGTATCGAAATCATTCTGCAGGTTTTCGAATTTAATATAAGTGATGTTTTTCTTATATTCCCCCGTTTTGATAACATTGAAACGACTTAACGGTGGTAATCTTGACATAACGGATTCTGTTCTTACAGCATTTTTAAAATTAATATTTTTATCACTGAAGTCCTCCAATCGCCTTAGTTTAGTATCAAAAAACCATGATAAAAGTCTATCCCACGGGTTTCTGATTGACATTAAAATAATAGTATCTTCTTTGATTTTATCTCCCAATAGGGCTTGATACTCAAGGTAAGTTTTATGGCCTATTATAATCTGTTCGTTCCCTGTGATGGATATGCCCTGCTGGCCATCATTAAATAACACGAATTTAGATAACTCGGTTCTAATTGACCGACTGGCTGTTTTGTGAGGTTTTATAAATAAAAAATCTTTCATGCTTTATTCTCCAAATTTATGCTTATGTGATATAATCATCTTACAAGTCTGACGTGGGCACGCGTGATTGAGGAAAAGAATAAAAAGTATATCAATAGTTGTTTTTCGGATGAAAAAGCCGTATTGAAAGATTTCTTGGTTTTTGTATTTGTGTCTTCAGTTTTAAAATTATTTACGTCTGCGCCATTTTCTATATTCTGCTGACATAAATCGATTACATTTTCTTTTGTGATGTCTTCGTTTAAATTCTTAAAACACAGCCACCCCCATTGCATCATGAACCCGTCTTCAAATGATTTGAGCAAATTTTTATAATTAATTGAAATGTAGTTTTCGTCTTTGTTCCAAACTTTTTTTATGTATGATAAGAAATTATTCTCTAAAAACATTTTTTTAAATAATTTGCTATTGGATCCGAAGAGAAAATCTGTGCAGGCGCATATCTTTTCAGGGTGTTCTGTTAGGGTTTTAATAACCTCCTCGATATTAAACTCGGAGTCCGACCTGGCCTTTACTATGTTTTTGTAATCACCTAATTCCTTATCGTATTTTTCCAAAACACCCCTTAGAAGAATATGTTGCCAGACGGGGGAGAATCCTGTGTTTTTATTTACGTCGTTAGCGATTATAGTGTCTGGCAGCTTTAGGTATTCAGCAGCGTTAATTTTCTGGTCATCAAGCAGGAAAATATTTGGGGTCAATTCCCTTGCGGTGGCCCCATAGCTTTTATAAGTGCCGATATATATGTCATACCTTTGAAAATCTTTTTTGATTTGTTCCCAGCGATCTATCTGGGCTTTTGATTTCAGTCTAATTTGGCCGATAATAATTATTGCTAAATCTTCCTTCATCGGGCAACGCTCCTTGAGTTGGTGTGCGGGTTCGGCCTCAGGAGCGTTATTGAATCGGAAAACGAACTTTGCTCTGTTCCCTTGAAGGCGGCGGACCTTGAGCACATATATAGGTCTATTGCGGCGTGGGCGAGGCTAGTTTTCCTCAAGTCTTCTACATCTTTAATTTCTTCGTAAAAAAATACCTTTGCGCCGTATTTGTTCTTAAAATACTCTTGTGTTTTAGAGTTGTCCGTGGCGATATAAATTGGAAGGTTGGCCTGACTATCTATAAAGCTTTCGAACGCAGAATAGGGCACTGGCTCTTTGCTTTGTTCTTTGAGCCACTTAATATGGTCGGTTCTTCTAATATGAATCGAGGCATAACCTTTGGGGTGATGTAGCCTAGCTAGGCCGTCTGCTTTGTATTGTAATTTTGAGTCAAGCTTAAGAAGGGAATAGTTTTGCTTTAAGGTTAATAAGCGGTCTTCCACATTAGGTAATATGTTGCGAAACAAATCTCCACAACCCTTACCCCACCCTCGATAAGATATATTTTGCGAGGATTCTTGACTAACAAAGCTTGCGTTGGGTAGAGGTTTGAATATGTCTAAAAAATGAGTATTTGATACAACCTTATCTATAGGCCTGTCGGCGCTCCACAGGATTTTTAATTTTTTATTTTTTTGGTTTACGTACTCAAGGTAGATCATGATGACGCGAAGTCGATTGCACAGACCACCTTCTGGTTTGATTATTATAGTGTCCTTGACCATGCTAAAAACTATAACCGAAATATTTAATATCTATATCGTATATTCTGGCTATAATATCTCTAGTTTCGTCATCGTAAAACTCTTGGTAAGGAATATTTTTTCTTACTTCCTTGGAGTCATATTTATGAGGCAATCCCGAATCCTCAATACCTAGTTTCCCGCATAAATCATGAAAGTTCTCTGTTAAATTCTCAAAGCGCATGATATGGTCAATCTTTTCTTCTACATAATTAATTATGTCTTTTTTGCTAATGCAGTGCGGTTCCGATAGGTCCCATAATTGGGGGCGCAAAGGAAAACCCTTGGCCTGACCGTATTTAACAAACTCCTTAAATTCTTTGTGGTAACCCGAGCCGCGCCTGTCTGGGTGATTATGGGGCAGCACGTCTCCCCACCATTTTTTATCTATAGCCCACTGGGAAAGGACTTTATCCCAGGGATTCCGCACTGTGGTAAATTTAAAGTAAGTTTTCCATTCGTGAGGGTAATGTTTTTTCCAATCATAAGGGAACCAATGTTTATGGGTGGTTTCGGTTTCTCCCGTGAAAAAATGCTCCACACTGGTACCTCCCGTGCGATTACAGTGGATGAAAATAAATTTATGATCGTGATTTATCATATAGCTTCTAGTATTTCATAGGGAGAGATTTCATTAATATGCTTGACCATATTTTTTACTTCAAAATTTTTAGCATAATTGACGCCTAATAAGGTAAATTTATCATTATAAACAATTTCTTTAAGAAAGCATGTCCTCAAGAGATCGGAGGGGCTCATGAAGCCTATATCAGCACACAACAAAACTGCAGGAATACCCGCACATAGGCAGATATATTTTGAAAAACTATCAGAGCTAACCATAAGATCTAAAGCAGAAATTAAGTTAATTGAGCGCGAGAGAGGCGCGCCAACTGTATTATGTAAACGTATTGCATCTTGGGGATAAGCCCCACAAATTTCCCGTACAAAGTGATCTACCTTGCTTTTGTTAGTCGGAGCATCAAAAAGATAGATATGGGAATATTTATGTTTTTTTAGGGTACCAACCACGACTTGCTGCCATTTTTCAAATTCTAAACACTTGCGCGGGTCATTAGAGCTTAATTGGATCCCAATATGGCGCTCTCCTTTAGGGAGATTAATGGGAGACAGGGACAAATTTAAGGGTAAAAACTTATCCAAGTGCAGCTTTTTACCAAACTCTTGAAAAAAGGCTTCAACGCTTAGGAATTCGGTATTTGAAGCGGGGTCACTATGGTTTAGGTAGGGGCACGGTTCGCAAATCTCTTTTTTTAAAAGCCCATCCCAACCACAATCATTATAACCAGCGCCCCCATAAGAAACCGTCGTGACGGTTAGGTGTTTTTCATATAAGCTACGTAAGGCAAAGTTACATGAGATAACTTTT
>TARA_R110000824_G_scaffold7831_2_pt1 | contig 10221 bp, 7 predicted proteins | sample TARA_R110000824 | Tara Oceans TARA_R110000824 (sample SAMEA4397747) | marine metagenome | biome: Polar Biome; feature: [MES] marine water layer (ENVO:01000295) within the mesopelagic zone...; material: water (ENVO:00002006), including particulate matter (ENVO:01000060) such as...... | reverse complement strand
CGGTGGACATCATTCCGTACTTTATAAAAGCGGCAGGTTCTATTCAGTTAGGCGCACCGCAGTTGGCATTCTCATAATGGTACTTTCTAGTTCACAGTGGTTCACGACTACGGTTTCTTCTTGGGTTCCTAAAGGAGCTATATGGACAAATGGTGTTGATGATCGATTAATGTTCACCCCTACTAGTACAGGTAATCAATCTAAGTTTACTTTCTCTACATGGCTTAAAATTGCTGAATTAAATAATGATGGAGGTGGAGGTGGAGGTCACAATGCTCTTTTAGGTGCAATGACAGATAGTACTAACCGTTCACAGTACTATGTTGATGACAATTTTTTTGTAACCTTTTTCTCTGATCAAACAGGTCTCTCAAGAACGATCACTAGTACTAACGGCCCCTCCAGCAAGAGGATGGAAGACTGTGGTTCATGGTATCATATGTTTCTTTCCTATGATTCTACAGTAGCTTCCCCAGGAGCTAGTGATATATATATGGCAATTAATGGAGAAGCTATAACTGATTTGGGGTCTCCAGTTTACCCAACTCAAAATACTCTAACTCCATTTAATTTAGCATCAACAGCGATGGTTCTTTTTACTAGTGATCATGACCCTGTTGGCTGGGCTTATACGAGTTGGGGTGCATGGTATGCTTCTGACACAATCCTATTAGATGGTTATGCAGGAAGTCCAAGTGAGTTTGGGGAAGAAAATTCACATGGAATTTGGGTACCGATAGACCCAACAACAGTTGTTACAGATAATAAAGGAACTAACGGATGTTGGTTAGATTATGCTGATTCTGCTGATTTAGGTAAAGATGTTAGTTATAGTACTTTAGGAGTAGGAACTGATAATTCATGGACTGCTACTAATATAAATTCGACTAATGTAACTTTTGATCGTCCGGCAGATGATAAAGCTAATTCTATTGGTAATTATTGCGTTTTAGATTTCAATGATAAGGGACCATCTATGGTTCTTGTTAATGGGAATTTACAGATAGCTACTTTGGGAACGGATAATTCTATTGTTGGTACTTTTGGATTTGATTCCACGGATACCGCAGGATTCTATTGGGAGGTTACGGTAGGTTCTAATCTTGGTACCGGCACAAGAATAGGACTTTGTGGAACTCAAACCCAAGCTAATATTGCACGGGATGTTGGTATAACTTTAGCAGGTGATATGTGTATATATTCTAATGAAAATGCATCAGGAAATACACAAGGAGCATTGACTACAGGAATTGGGAGTGGTGTAACTCCAACAACAATAGATTGGGGAAATGATTGGACTACTGGAGATGTTATCCAAGTTTTTGTTAAAGCGGGAAATTGTTACTTTGGTCTGAATAATAGCTGGCAAAATACAACAACGAGTGGAGATGGAACACCTACAACAGCAGCACAATCTAGTATTACAGGAGATGTTTTCCCTTATTTTGTTGAATCTAGCTCTCTATCAACTGATCATATATTTAATTTTGGGGCGTCTGCTTTTACATATACTCCTCCTGTAGGAGCTAAAACATTAAATACATCTAATTTAGATACTCCGGCAATTAAAAACCCATCAGAGTATTTTAAAGTTCTTTCGTATGAGGGTACAGGTGTTTCAAATTCGCAAACGTTATCTTTTAAACCGGACTTAGTTTGGATTAAGAATCGTGATGCGGAGGATTATCATATGGTATATGATAGTGTTCGTGAAGCAACCAATGAAATTTTCACAAATTCTGACGACGATCAAGAAACTACCGCTGAAACATTAAAATCATTTGATGCTAGTGGGTTTACTGTTGGGACTGATGTTCGGGTTAATACTTTAAATGAAACTTATAGCGCCTATGCATGGAGAGCGGGAGGACCGCCGTCTACTGATAACCTTGTAACAGCAGGGGTCGGAGGAGCTATGACTGATGGATCAGTATATGTAGATGGTTCAGAGTCAAGTTCTTATACACCCAGTGGATCACCAACTATTTACCCCAAAAAAATGTCCTTATCTACTGTGAGTAACTTTTCTATCATAGAATATGAAGGGGATGGAGCAGCAACAGCTTCATTTCCACATGGGTTAGGAGTGGTACCTACCTTTGTTTTAGTTAAACAAACGGTTCCCAGCTCCCCTGGCACTTCAAATTGGATAGCTGGACACGTAACTCAAGGCTCCGGGGGAGATCATATTTTTTTAAATCATACCACTGGGTGGAGTAGTGCTGCTGGCTTTTGGAATGGCAGTCCCGATGCGTCTTTAATTAACATAGGAACGGATAATACTGTTAATGAATCTGGTAGTCTCTATATTTGTTATGCATGGTCCGACGTACCTCGTTATTCTAGAATGTTAAAGTATTTAGGAAACAACCCTGGCCCTTACGCAATGGCACAAACTAATTTCTTACCTGCTTTTATGTTGATTAAGAAAACTTGTGATACTGGTAATTGGATTTTAATAGATAATGCAGCAACTTCGTGGGGAAACCGAACAGATTCAGTATTATTTGCTAATGGAGTTAATGTACAAAGTACAGGGTATCCAATAGATTGGCTTGCTTCTGGAATTAAAATTCACGGTACTGAAAGTGACTATAATCAAAATAATTGTGAGTTTGTATATGTTACGTTTGCGGAAAATCCTCTTGGAGGTAATGGCGCAGCACAAGCAAAAGCGAGGTAAGTTATGTGGGCTATAGTTAAAGGAGATCAAGTAACTAAGGTTGTTCGCAGAGGACAATCTATCACTATTGATGATATCAGACATTCCCCCAATATTTTTACTTCTTGGAGTGCTTCTGAATTAAAGGCTATTGGGGTTTTTCCGTATTCTGAAACGGGGGTTGATGACCGATTTCATAAGCATACCAACTTTAGCTATACAATAGGTTCGGACGCGGTTACGGGTGCGTGGGCAACGAAGACTGCTAAAAGTATGGTTGATGTAACAACGGACGGAGTTACTACATCCGGGCTAAAAAGTGTGTGGGTGACCACTACTAAAGACACAGCACAGGGTCTCCTTGCTCAAACTGATTGGTACGTTACCCGTTTAGCTGAAAAAACCACGGCCATTTCGTCCAAGGTTTCCACTTATCGTGATGCGGTGAGAGCCGCCTGTGACAAGATAGAAACAGCCATTAATGCTTGTTCGGATGTTGCTGCTCTGGAAGCGATGTTTGTTGCCCCAGTAGATGGGGAGGGAAAGGCCACGGGTCATGCACCCATGCACGATTGGCCCGATAATGGATGAAACGCGGGACTTGGAGATACACGTGACCCTATGTGAGGAACGATATTCCCAAGTAAACGCCCGCCTTAAAAGGCTTGAACATGTTATGATGACGGGAACAGCACTTTTATTGGGGGCTATGGGTACGATAATCGCTCTCTTGGTGAGTAAGATCTGATGCCTCTTTCTAAGATTAGTTTCCGACCAGGAGTCAATCGGGAGACTACGTCTTATGGAGATGAAAATGGCTGGTATAACTCTGATTTAATTCGATTTCGTAAGGGCCGTCCAGAAAAAATGGGCGGGTGGGAGAAGCTAAGTACGAGCACAATTGTTGGAACCGGACGGTCCTTGCATACATGGGCGGCGTTAGATGGTTCTAAATACATGGGATTGGGGACAGAAGCTAAATTTTATATAGAGGAGGGTGGTACATATAATGACATTACTCCTCTTAGAAAAACGGTAACTTTGGGAGCCAACCCTATTGTAACAGGAACGGCCTCAAGCGGTGTTGTAACTATCAATGATACTAATCATGGAGCGCGAAGCGGGGATTATGTAACCATTTCCGGTGCCACAACGACAGATGGTATTACCGCTGCTCAACTTAACTTGGAGTTTGAACTTACTGTTGTTAATCCTAACAGTTATACGGTGACAACGGCAGGGAGTGCGTCTTCAGGCAGTACGGCTGGAGGGGGTTCTTCGGTCAAAGCGGCGTATCAGATTAGTGCGGGTCTTGGAATTGTGGTCCCTGGCACAGGCTGGGGTGCAGGTTTGTGGGGTGGTTCTGTTGAGACTTATTCGGAAACCACGCTTAATGGCCTTATAAGTGATTCTGCGACCTCCATAATTTTAACTTCTGCTGCGGATTTTGATACGGCTGCAACTACTATTACAGCAGACTTAACTGATGTAAGTACCTCCATTCCTTTAGCCGATTCTTCCAGCTTCCCGGCTCAGGGAACTGTTCTTATTAACAGTGAGAAAATCCGCTACGGCAACAACATCAGTAACACTTTATCCGATTTGACCCGTGAAACGGATGGTACTACGGCAGCGGCACATACTAATGGCGATGCCGCAACCTATGTCGGACTAATTCAGATTGAGCAAGAACTCATACAATATACGGGAAAAACATCCCAGACCTTGGATGCTGGAGTAGTTCGTGCGGTTCGTGGAACAACGGCAGCGGCACATGCTGACGGAACGGCAGTAAAAGAAGCCCATGATTTTGTGGGATGGGGGGAAGCTGCGGATATAAGCACTGCGGCGGGTTCTAACATACGGTTGTGGGCGCAGGATAATTGGGGCGAAGATCTCATATTTAATGCGTTTGATGGGACCCCATACTATTGGGACAAAACCTTGGGAACGAGCGCACGGGCGGTGAGTTTTGCGGATTGGCCTGCGGGGGCGACAAGCGCACCTACGGTGGTGCGCCGTATGATGTTATCCGGGGCGGATCGCCATGTAGTAGCGTTTGGTGCAAATCCTATAGGCGAGACGGATCAGGATCTTTTGATGGTGCGGTGGAGCGACCAGGAAAACCCGTTTGATTGGTATCCAACAGCTACAAACACTGCGGGTTCCCAACGTATTGCTTCTGGCTCTGAAATAGTGTCGGCTCAAAAAACCAGGCAGGAAATGCTTATTTGGACGGATGTGTCTCTTCATGCCATGCGGTTTACGGGTCCTCCTTACACGTTCACTTTTAGCATGCTGGCGAACAACATTTCTATTTTGGGTCCCAATGCAGTAGCCACTATTGGTGACAAAGCCTTTTGGATGGACCGCGAAAACTTTTACGTTTATTCAGGACGGGTGCAGGTTATTCCATGTACCCTTCTTAGATATGTGTTTGATGACATTAATTTGACCCAAAGCCACAAGTGCTTTGCCGCGTCCAATCGTATGTTTGACGAGGTCTTCTGGTTTTATGCAAGCGCCTCTTCTACGGATATAGATAGATATGTAAAATTTAACTTCACTGAAAACACTTGGGATCTTGGTACGTTAGCCAGGACCGCGTGGGTTGATTTTGGCATTCACGATAATCCGCGAGGCTGTGGTGCAGCAAGCGATGTCAATTATGTATATATCCAAGAGTCTGGTCAAAATGCAGACGGTTCTGCAATGGCTTCCTTTATTGAATCCGCTGATTTTGATTTAGCCCCAGATGGGGATCATTATATGTTTATTAGCCGCTTGATACCGGATGTATCTATTAACGATACAAGTGGGGGAAGCTCCGGAACAATTGATTATATCGTCAAGACAAGAAACTATCCTGGCGACAGCCTTACTACAAATTCCACGAACGCTGTTACGAGCACCACGCAACAATCTTTTTTAAGAGCCCGCGCCCGTCAGGCTGTTTTAAGAATAGAAAGCTCTACAACGGACTTTTCCTGGACGCTAGGTGATTTACGCCTTGATGTACGTCCAGATGGTCGTCGTTAATGGTAAAATTATTAGATCACTCTATGCCGAATGCGCCAGAAAAGTACGACCCTGAAACTTTTGTACGAATCTTCAGGGATCTGGAAATGGCGCTTACAAAACTAGACTTTCCTGCGGTTGTGAGCGGGGAAGACGACGTTAATAGTATTGCGTGGTTTCTGGGTACGCCGGATTCCACAGAGGCGGGTGGAGGCGGATCCGGTACAGTTACTAGCATAACAGCAGGTACAGGATTAGATGGCGGCACCATTACTACAACAGGAACTATTGACCTTGCGGACACGGCTGTTTCAGCGGGTAGTTATACCAATACTAGCGTTACTGTAGATGCTCAAGGTCGGTTAACGTCCGCTGCTAGTGGATCCGATGCTGAAGGTGTAACAAGTGTTGCTACTGGAACGGGTTTAACCGGGGGGACAATAACAGCCACGGGGACTATTTCCGCTACTGGAACATTAGCTGACGTTGCAGGTCTGGCGGTTACAAACGGTAACTTTATAGTGGGAGACGGGGCTAACTTTATAGTAGAAAGTGGAGCCACTGCCCGTACAAGTATGGGGGCTGGGACAGGGGATGGCACGGTAACAAGTGTTGCTACTGGAACGGGTTTAACTGGGGGAACTATTACGTCTACGGGGACTATTTCCGCTACTGGAACCTTGGCAGATATCGCAGGATTAGCTGTAACAAACGGTAACTTTATAGTGGGAGACGGTGCTAATTTCGTCGCTGAAAGCGGAGCTACGGCTAGAACTAGTCTAGGACTTGGAACGGGGGACAGCCCACAGTTTACTAACCTTACTATTGCAGATGCTGGTACTATAGGTTCCGTATCGGATTCAGATGCCTTTTCCATTTCTGCTGCTGGAGTGGTAGATTTTACTAGTACTGTAACGGGTATTCCTTCCGCCTCTTTTGAAATTGAAGAACAAACTTTTACTGCTTCTGGAACGTGGACAAAACCAGAAGGAGCAATGATGGTATATATCTATGCTATAGGAGGGGGGGCTGGTGGAGGTAGTGGTGGCAGAGGTTCAACCTATGATGCCGGTGGCGGTGGAGGCTCTGCTGGCGGTGTAGATTATCAAATCTATGTAGGGGCAGCTTTAGAAGCAACTATGTCTGTAGTAATAGGTGCAGGAGGTGCCGGAGCGGCTGCTTTGACTACTAGTACATATGGAAATAGAGGCACCCAAGGCGGGAACAGTACTGTAACAAATAATAGTGTTGTGATTGCTACAGGGGGCGGTGGTCGTGCAGGTATGGGTGGTGGTCAATATTATGGACAAGGAGGAGCCGCCTTTAATAGAGGGCTGTTTAGTGGTTCTTCTATGATAAGTACTTCTAATGAGTGGATTTATTCCGGTGTTATGGGTACAGGGGGGACTGGAGAAGACCTAAACTATGGGAGGCCCGGTCTGCCAGGAATTGGTCCTGGAGGAGGTGGGGGAGGTTCAGAAACAGCTTCTGCTACAGGTAACTTAGGTGCAGGGCCGGGTGGTAAAGGTATGACTGCGTTTAGTGGATTTAATTCTCCAGAAGCTGTTGCAGGTGCTAGAGTATATCAGGGATCACTAAGGTCTAATATCCCAGGGGTAGGGGCGGAAAGTTTGTATTCTCTTTGGGACTTAACCTCTTCAGGTTACTATACAGGGAATACGTCGAGTTATAGATATCTGGGTATAGGTGGAGGAGGCGGCGACGGTGGGCGGACGGATGGTGAATCCGGGAGTGTTGGAACTGCTCATACTTATGGAGGTGATGGCGGTGGTGGCGGCTGTGGCGGTAGTTCTGGAGTAGCTGGTGGAGCGGGAGGTGCTGGTGCCTTTCCTGGCGGTGGCGGCGGCGGTGGCGGGTCACAGAACTCAGGTGATGCTAATAGTGGTGTAGGAGGTGCGGGTGAAGCTGGAAAAGTATTCATTGCTACTTTGAGGTTTAAACAATGAGTGTAGAAAATTATTGTTTAATTAACAGTGACAATATTGTTACAGGTGTAATGGTGTATGATACGGAAGGTAGTTTTGAAATCCCTACTGGTTTTACTCTTCAACCCGCTGTTAGTGGAGTAGCAGAAGGATATACATGGGATGGTTCTTCTTATACGGCTCCTATAGAACCTGTCATACCCGATAATGTTAAAAAAATATGTAATACAGAGGATGCCACCACTCAATTAAAAGAATCTGATTGGATTGGTTTATCTGATGTAAGGAAGAAAGTAGACCCTGATAATCTTATTGAGTGGGATACTTACAGGGCAGCTTTACGTGAGTTTATAATTAATCCTTCTACTAATGATATATCAGAAATAATAATGCCTGATGTAGTGTGGATTAAATAATGACCCTTGCATACAAAACCGTTGCTACGTTGGTTGGCTCTACCGGGGACGTAACTGTTTATACGTGTCCTGCCGTTCAGACGGATCCTACAAGGGTCACACAATCTATTGTACGCAACATAAATTTGTATAATAGTCACTCTGGGACTATAGTAATTTACCCTAAGATAACCGACAGTTCCGCTTCTCTTACAGCTACGCTGGAAAAGATAAGCCTTGGAACTCTCGCACAAACGTCGCTTGCTGGTCCTTTTAATTTAGAATCCGGTGACGCACTAATTTTAAATTGTGACGTAGCCTCAAAGATTTATATCTTTGCGAGTGTTTTGGAGCTTTCGTGATGATGCAACAAACTCATACGACGTTATCTAATGGCCTACAGTCCTTTGCGGACGTTTCTCCTGATTATGCCCTCGCTCCGGTTGGCATAGGATCCTTTAAAGAACAAGCAGACAAACTTGCGGAATATGGCCGCAACGGTGATGTTTATGTTGTTCACGCTGCCGAAGGTGAAACGGTAGTTCCCATAGAGGTTCTTGAGGCCAACCCAAAGGTCAAGGAACTGTTATTCGGGCAGATGCGCGAGATGGGCTTGGACCCGGAAGAATTTATTGTTGGTAATGAATTAAACAGCATTAACCCGACTACGGGAATGCCGGAGTTCTTTTTTAAGAAAATTTTCCGCGCTGTTAAGAAGGCAATCAAGAAGGTTGTTGGTTTTGCCAAGAAGGCCGCGCCTATTATTCTGCCCATAGCGGCTGCTGCTTTTGGTATCCCGTTCCTTGGCGCGTCGATGCCGGGTCTTTTTGGCCCAACAACCTTTGGCGCTTCGTTTATCGGTGGTGGGCTTGGTTCTCTCGCGTCTGGAAAAAGCCTCAAGGAGTCCCTTAAAGCGGGGCTTATAAGTGGTGGTATAGCCAGCCTTACGGGGGGACTTAAAGGTGCGTTTGGCTATGGGCCAAAATCAACGACGGGATTTGAAGGGTTTAAAGAAGGTTTGGGTCAGACGGTTGGGATGGGTCCGGAAGGATACATAAACCCAGATTTTTCACAGCAAGTTGATCGTTTGGCTACAGGTGAGTTTGGTGATTTTTTAAGCGCCAAACCAAACCTTGATCTTAGTGCACCTCTTCCTTCTACTAGTTTTATACAGCCACCCGCAGCAAACACTTCCAACATAGTTTCATCGGCGAAACCGTCGCTGGCGCCGGTAGCGAAACCGTCGCTGGCGCCGGTAGCGAAACCTCCTGTGCTGAGACGGGAGCATCTGACGGGTGTGAATCAGAAGCTAGGTGCTGGGAAAATTGTTTCCAAGCTCTCTCCGGTAGGAACCAACAACATCGTTCCAGTAGCACAACAACCGTTTAAATATGCGGAATGGACGCCCTTCGCTAAAGAAGTAACGGGAGCAGATGTTTTAAGGGCAAATAACATAAATCCTCTTGCGACGACTACGACTAAGGCACAACAAGCAATGGCTGCAAAGATGGCTGCGGGCGCTAATCCAACAATGCTTCAACAGTGGGGTCCCGCCGCTGCCATTGGTGCAGGTGCGGCTTACGGCCTTGGTGCGTTTGACACGCCGCCACCGCCAGATGATCCTTCACTAAAAGATCTTCCAGGTTATGGGCAGGATACGGGCGTGGAGTTGTATCGAAAAGCCATGGAGGAAGGGGATCCTGGACAATATCAGATAAGAGAGTTCTGGGCAGATGCCCCAGGAATGCCGCAAGATAATCCGTTTTACACAAGTATTCCACCTATCGCAACCGCAGCAACGGGCGGTTTGGCGTCCTTCCCACGCCGCGATGGGGCCATCAGCGGACCTGGGACAGAGCGTTCCGATGACATTCCCGCCATGCTTTCGGACGGTGAATTTGTTATGACGGGCAAAGCGGTACGTGGAGCCGCTGGAAAGCCTACGGGAAACAAGGCCTTGGACCGCCGTAACGGTGCTAAAAACATGTACAACATGATGCGTAATTTTGAGATGAGGGCTTAACCGTGGTTGAAAAAACTATCCAAGAACAAATCCTCCGCGAAGCCCCAGAAATTGAAGCCATCAAGCTGGGCCTTCTTGAATCCGCAAAAAACGTAGCCGACAAGTCTATAAACCTTCCCGATTATGAAGTCGCAGGACTTAGTGACATACAAAAGCAGTTGTATGGCGATGCAGGTG
>TARA_R110000824_G_scaffold132465_1_pt1 | contig 10222 bp, 18 predicted proteins | sample TARA_R110000824 | Tara Oceans TARA_R110000824 (sample SAMEA4397747) | marine metagenome | biome: Polar Biome; feature: [MES] marine water layer (ENVO:01000295) within the mesopelagic zone...; material: water (ENVO:00002006), including particulate matter (ENVO:01000060) such... | reverse complement strand
AACAAGATTAGGCATTGATTATGACCCTTCTAAAAAGATGTATGAAATTATTGATGGGAACCATAGAAAAACAGTTTTGCAAGATTTATTTGGAGAAAAAGTTGAATGGGAATGTATTGTCTTAGAAGATTTATCCTATAAAGAGAGGGCTGAATATTTTGAATCATACAATAAGGATAGAAGAAATTTATCTTATGTAGACAAATTTAGAGCAAGGTTAGAGTATCAAGAAATTGAAGCTACAGCCATTAAGCGTATAGCTAATGATAATCATGTACTTCTTTCAGATATAGATGTGGGGAAACCTCGTACAATGAGGTTTGGAGTATGTATGGCTATAAGTAGTTTAGAAAAAGTTTATACTACAGGCACTTTAGCTGTTAGTCTTGATATTCTTTATAATGCTTATGTTAATTCCCCTAAAAGCTATTCTGCATGGGCTTATGGAAGTTATTCTTTAAGGCACCTTGATAGTTTTATAAGAACCTATGAACATGAATATGATAAATTAAGGCTTATAGGAGTAATAAGACAAATTGATTCATACTTTTTAAATTCAGAGTCAAACATTAATCAAGATAAAAGCATTAAAGCAAAAATTGTACCTATGAAAATAGTGGAACTTTATAATAAACATTTAGGGGAAGCTAAAAAACTTGATATGTCTAAATTATTAGTAGTATTTAATCCTGCTATTGCACGACTAAGAACAAAAGGATAAGAAAAACAAAGCAGGGCTCCCCCTGAAGCCCTGCTTGTTCCTACTATGAACATACACATACACATTACAAGTTTTATATTAATAATAACTATTACATTCTTAATAATATTAAAACTTATTCAACAACAATAAAAACAACTGCCCTGCTGAAAGGTAGGGCATATATTAAGGATTTAATCTAGCATACCGATAAATAGGGATTTTCAAATATAAAAATTACTAAATAAGACAAAATAGACTAAAAACCGATAATCAAATAGAAACTCAAATAGGAATAAGACAAAAAATGAATAAAAAGGATAACAAAATGAAAATAATAAAAAGCATAATTACAAACAAAATACAAACTAAACTTACTGCTGACCAAAAAGAAATATTAAAAGACGCTATATATAAAAATGTTCGTAAATTATTAGATAGCCCTATCTTCCCTGAAAATGGAAGTATGGAAGATTTAGATGATAATTTCGACAAAGCAACTAATAAATGTGTACGTAAAATTATATACGATATACAACATTGGGATTGTAAACCAAATAGCTAGGAAACAAAACTGTACAAAATGTTTCTTTTCATGTATATTTTAAAAGTAAGGATAATCTTTTTACTCCAATTAGAATTTTATCCTTACAACCATAAAGGCTAAAAGGAAACAAAATAAATGAGACGTTCCCAAAAACTCCCACAATATTTAACTCAGGAGCAAACAAAAGCCTTTATAAAAGTAGCAAATACTTTTCAAACAAACAAATTAGCTTTTAGAAAAAACAATGTGTTGCTTTGTATCAAGCTTCAACTTTACGCAGGGCTTAGAGTTCAAGAAGCCCTAAACCTTAAACCTGAAGACGTAGTGTTAGGAGAAAGCACAAAAGAATTAAAAGTAGTGCAAGGTAAAGGCAACAAAGATAGAATAGTTCCTATGGCTTCTGCTGTAGTTGATATTATTAGTTTTATAAACAGCTACCTTAAACCAAAACCTAATGTCCCTTATATTAACTTTAAAACTAGGAAACCTGTTTGGCAATGGTATAAAAAAATTGGGATAGAAGCAGGAATTACAAATTTTAAAGGAACCCACACACTTAGGCATACATTTGCTCGGAACTGTTTAAGAAATGGAGTACCTATTAATGTATTGCAAAACTTACTAGGACACGCTTCAATGCAAACAACATTAGAGTATTTAAAAATTAATCCTTCAGCAGAAGAATTGAATTTAGCTATGGATAAAATAAAAGAGGAAACAGAATAATGTTTATTTTTAAAGTACTCTCTTTACCACTAGCTATAGTTTCATTTGTAATGTCTATAGGGGTTTTAGTATTTATAGGATTTGTAATATATGGATTTTTATTTAATTAAGAAAGAAGGACTAAATGGTTAAGAAATGTCAGTTGATGCAATATAAAGAATATAAAAAAGCAGATGAAATAGAAGACCAATTATCAAAAGCATTAGATAAATTAGAAAAAATAAAAAAATATAGAGATATTGGATTAACTTTGGCTCTTAGAATAAAAACAAATAAAGATATATTGTTATTAAAAAAAAGATTATCTAAAGAATTAAACTAGAAGAAATAAAAATCAAAAAGGTAATTCTATGAAACAAAGAATTAAATATAAAAATAAATATATGGCTTTTAGAATATCTTTAGTAGAACAAATGCTAAAAGATAATTTACCTGTTAAAGTTATGGCTTCTATTTTTAACACAACAGAACAAAATATTTATTATGATTTAAGAACAATAGCAAATAGTAAATATGAAGATAGGAGAAAAATGAATAATGGTTAATGAAAACGAAACACAAGATCTTAATAATGCAGGTGTAAATATAATGAATGGCTTTGCTCTTGATGAGCAGAATCAAGATGGGTTTTTTAAAACTACAAGGGTTTATTTAGAAGAAGCCAAAAGCAAGAATCAGTTATTAGGAACATCTATTGTAGATTCAGAGCAAGCTATGGACACAGCAACAATATTAGCTAAGTCAGAAAACACTAGAAATAGAATTGCAAAGCATGAAAATAAAGGTAAAAAGAAAGATCCAGTAAACAAAAAAAAAGATGATGGTGTTGATTATACAGATATGACTTATGCTGAAACACATGTTTATAAATATTTAGAAATAGCTAAATCTATTAATGGTATTGCTAGAAAAGAAGGTGTAGGAATACTTACAGGAAACTATCAACCTTATATAGATAGAGGTTCTTCAAGCTTCTTGCCAAGAAAGAAAGGTTAGGTTATGAATATATTTAGATTTTTACCTAATGGGTCTGCTGTAATACATAAAGGGGAATTAAAAAATAGGATTTTATATGTGTCTTCTAAAGAATGTTATGGTATGAAAACTCAATGTATAGGGTACATTTGGAGATCTAGGTTGTTTGGGTTTATAAAACCTAAGAGAGAGCAAATAGTTACAGTAAGAGTAGGAGATGGAACACCATTGTCTCCTCTATTAAAGCACTATATATCTGATGACCCTGTAGATGAATATGATTTAAGAGATTATGAAAACGAGTTTTTTTTATCTACACAATTAGATGTAGAAAAAAATAGAAAAACAGGAGAACGAACAAGATTAGATAAATTGCTATGGGTTTTAATTGGGTGTGCTGTTGCAGTATTTTTAATTATAGCTGTAGGTAAAAATTTTACTTCTGTAATAGATGGATTTTCAGGAGAAGGTAGTTCAACTAATTTATTTTCTAATAAGACTCCTATAGAAAACAATAAATCTGAAACAAAATCTGAAACAAAAAATTGGTATTGGTAAAGAATGATAAAACAAGGGCAAGGAATTAGAGTAATGAAAATGTCAGAAGAATTACAAATAAAACAATTAAGCAAAGAGATAGAAGCATTGAAAAAAACAGAAACAATTCACAAGGCTCAAATAAGAAAACTTTTTAATATCACTACAAAGCTTGGAGAAAAAATTTATGGTTCACATAACTAATGGACACAATATTAATTTAAAGACTTATTATTCATTACGTATAATAATAGGGTTTGGTTTGTTTTTCTTATTATCAATAGTTTTATTAATAATTCCTTCAACTTATTATTTAGGTTTTTTTATGTTTATATGTTCCCTTATTTATGGAGTGGGTATTACATGGAGAAAGTTAAATAAAGAACTTATTAAGGTTTATCATTTAGTCAAATATGATGATACTGTATTTGAGTGGATTGAAAGATGGGAAAAAAGAAAAGAGGTAGAAGAAGGAATGTCCCCTGCTTATTTTTATAAGATAGGCAAAGAGTTAGTGCCAGTTATAGATTTTATAGATCCTGACAAGCCTGTTCCTTTTAAGCCTTTTAAGGCTAACTTTAATAGTGTGCAAAGTATGGATATAGGGAGAACTACAGATCAATCTTCAGCAGAAAGAATGTTAAGTTCTAAAAACAGTTTATGGAATAAACAAGAAGTTAGGCTTATTACATATCTTGCAATATTAGGTGGAGTTATGTTTGGAATAATAGCAATAACAGGTGGGGAAGCCCCTTCTCCTGAAATAATACAATGAGTAAGTTAGAGAGATTAATGTATGAAGAATATATAGAGTTCCATAAAGAGTCTCCCACGTATGTTTGTTATAGATTTAAAGAGGTCTTATGCAAGGTATGTATAAAACTTAATTCAAAAGAACCATGTGAGATATTATCTTGTATGGATTGCAACACCCATTTATTTCCAATAGGATTTATTCACTTAACAGCTTTTAAATAATATGACTATAGAAGAAACCCAAAACCCAACATCAAAAATGCTAATCGATTCTTCGGTACTTGGTGTCGAAGGAATAAGAGGAAGTGGAAAAACCTTATTTGCAACATATCTTACACTTCATGCACAAGAAGAATTAGGTGCTAAAGTATTTCATAATGGTTGCTTAACCTTTGGAGAATATATACCTGTAGAAGAATTAATTAGTTTAGGAGACAAGCTTAGAAACGCAATTATATTTATAGATGAAATTCAAACTTTGCAAGATAGCTATAGGGCTTCAAGTACTATGAGTTATTTGTTTACTCAAATGCTTATGCAATTAAGAAAAAGAAAAATAATTATTATATGGACTTCACAAAACGTAAGACAATTAAATTCAAGATTACTATGGCAAACAGATTTTCTTTGTAAAACAAAGTTTGATAAGAAAAATAATATTTTATTTTGGAAAATGGAGAGTCAAGGAACTGTGGCTCCTTATGGTATGAAAAAGATTGGTAGAGTTTGGAGAGCAAACAGGTTTTTTAAGTATTATGATACAGACCAATTAATAGACCCAACTAAGGCAATTACACTTACATCTGATGGAATAAGAGAAAATAAAGAGCAAGAAACTAAAAACAAATTTTTACAAGTAATGCAAGAAATAAAAAATTCAGGATATGATGAAATTATTTTTTCAGACATACAAATAGTAATGAAAAATAACGAAATAAATTTAAGCGATACAAAATTAGGAAAATGGCTTAAAGAAAACTATGGAGATCCAAGGCGTACCCCTAGTGGGAGACTATACAACATACAGGGATAAGTATTTTTTTTACACTACATCTTGTGTTTTGATACTCATTCTCAATTCTATTGATTTATCTTTCTAAATGGTGTATATATCTAATTATATAAGACTAGAGACAAGGCAAGATGTATTTCTATAATCTAGGTAAGGTTGCGTTTGCGTTCATATTTTGTATGTTAGCATTTGCATTTTTTCTACCCACGATAATAAGTACAGGCGAGTCAGCAAGGCTTACTTCTTCTACAGTTCCTTTAAGTTGCACAACAGGTAGTACTGCTGTGAGTTGTAATATACAACTGCAAACAGCAGGTGGAGTTCCATCTCCCTCTGCCAACACGACTATGGAAGGAATAACTGTAGCTGAACAAACCCCTGCTGTTACAGATCGTACTGGAAGTACAACTCTTAGCCAAGATCAAGCTTATATTATAGTAGCAGGACTAACTGGTTCTACAACATACACCTTTAATGTTACCTATCCTCAGGTTAATGCAGGAGTAGGTACAGGTTTAAATTCCTTATTGCGTGCCTTACCACTTTTGGTGGTAATTGGTATGGCAGTTGTTTTGGTTATAGGAGGAACACGTTGGCTTACAGCAAGTTAGAAATGGTCGAACTGTTATGTATTTAATCATTGAAAAAAACAAAGTTTTACACATTACGTGAAAAATATTTGTTTGATAGGAGACTTACATTGAGTTCTCAGATGAAGGGCATACTAAGTGCCACAATTGTATTAATCGTTTTTCTAGCTTTATTGCCAACAATAGTTACCTCGGTGGCTACTGCGGCAGCAACAGCAGGTTTATCTGCTAGTGCTATAGCCATAGTGAATCTAATTCCTTTGGTAGTAGTTGCCGGAGGCATATTTTTGGCTACAAAAATTGCTTGGGATAAATTTGGTGGAAGCAACTAAGAGGTTTACCTCTATAATACTTAGGAGGGGAAGATTACATCAACTCCTTGTTTCAAGGAATAGACCTTTTTCCTCCTAAGTGTTTTTTTTACAAACAATTATAAGGAAACAGAATTGAATTTAATATTTGTTATATTAGGCACAGTATGTGCAATCTTTTTAGCAGGAGAAGTATCAGGGACAGCCAATACTCCTTCAATCATGATTGGAATTTCTTGGTTTTTTGCTTTAGGTATGGCTATGTGGACGATATTAGAAGCTTGGTTACTGTTTCAAGAAAATCAATAGTGAAGCGTTTATTTTATATATTTATATTTATATTTGTAAGCTTGGTGTCAGTATCAAGCACAAATTCTATTTATGCACAGCAACCTGTAATAGATGGGTGGTCTTCTGATCCTAATTGTTCTTTTAATGGTGGAGCCATAGGGGAAAACTGTTATATTGCTAACCCCCCTTCTATAACTGGAGATGTAAATGGAATATTAGAAGTAAGAGGATTTGAAAATGTATATACCTTTGGAGACGCACTTGTAGTAGCAAGATTTAGATTGCCCATGCAAGATTTACCTTTATTAAACAATGCAGGTAATACTCCTACTTCTTGGGGTTCTACATGGTGTGATTTATTAGCTGATAACACTAATTGCCACGTAGATCCTCCTAACCCCCCTTTTATACAAAGCATAAGTTCTGCTACAGGAATTACTAATACTGGAGCAAGAGTAAGTGATTATGGATTAAACCCTTTAATACTTGGGTATTGTAAAGATACAAGAACATCAGGACAATGGAATAATTGTTGGGACACAACAACTTCTTTACAAAGCTTTTCTTTACAGCAAGTTTATCTCCCAAGAGTTGGGTATGGTTTAGTTTCTTTATATTCTCCTGCACAATCTTCATCTAGTATAATTTTTGGAGAACAAACAGGAAACTTTATTACTGGTTTGTCAGAAGCAGGTAGAGTTTGTTTATATCCTAATAAATCTATATGGTCTACTGTTAATTCAACTACAGCTAGTTGCAGAGTTGTAGAATGGGTTGCTGAACAAAACCCCCCATCTTCAAACCTAGAACCTTTAATTCATAATGCCTTTAGAAGTACTGTTGTAGATATGACACAATCTTTAGAATCAAATTTAAATTTAGGAAATAATTATATTGTAAGTACCAACGAAAAAGTAACTGTTTTAGGCAGTACTTATATAGCTGAAGGAATACCTAGAGCAAATGAAGTATTAAGTCCTATATATGAAATTGGTGTTACTAAGGCAATAACTGAAAAACACATTAATTCTAGTGCGTTGCCTTTACAGACTAATATAGATACTAATTATGCAAATACTTCTTTAAAAGACAGCTTTGATAATGTTGGACAATTTTTTATGGGCTTTCAAGGAGTAAGTACAGGTTTGTGGGTTGTAGTTATGTTAATTTTTGTTGTTGCAATATCTTTTGCCTTTACATATGTCCAAGGAATGGGGTCAGGGGGGGGAAGAATGGTTTTAGTATTAGGGACTACTCCATTGTTTATTTTTATGTTTGCAGGGTTCCCAAGTGTCGCCTTTATATTTACATTTATAGCCCTTATATCTGTATTTGGAGCATATTTTATTTTTAGTAGGGCAGGGTAATGAATTATCGAGTAACAATTACGCTTCTTGTCCCTTACTTTGTAATGGTTATATTAGGAGTAATATCTCAAATGTCTTATTCACAAAGTGGAGGAGCAGGAGAACTTACTACTTTTTTAGCTGATGGAGGAAATCCTGATCTAATTATTTTTGACTCCCCTTCAATATCTTCAGATTCTTCAGGTATAACAGGAGTATTAGAAAGTGCTTATAATTTAGCAAATGTAACATTAGGTGCTTTTACTTCTCTTATTAGAATGGGAACCTTAGATTTTGACTTCTTTGACCAACACCCATTTTTTACTTTGGTTAGATATATAATGTTATTTATGTGGGCACCCTTTATAATTCAATTATCAATAGATTTAATGAAAGTATTGTCAGGAGTATTTAGATTTTAAAAAAACTATACAATTTAAGGCACGTTTTTTTTTCAAAGAGGGGTAAACATGCTATTGCTGTTTTATTAGACCCTAAAAACACAAGAAACTTTGCTATTGCAAGCTTAATGCTAATAGTAGCCTTTATAATTAAAGGAGATGGATTAGGAAGGTGTTTAAATGCTTCAGTTATTTCTAATACAGAATATTGTTATTCTTTTTCTGTAAACGCAACGAACAATTCTGTTTCAGGGTTTAGTTATTTTGATTTTCCTTTACGAGTTAATTTACCATTAGATTCATGGTCTTTTAGTGAAAAAATAGATAAAGCAAATAGTGGTGGTGGTATCTTTAGAAAAGCTTGGGATATAAATGCTTATCAAGGGTCTAATTCAAATCAATTTGATGTAGTAGCCCAAAACCTTAACAGTTCAGGTGCAAACCCTGTTTATATTGTTCAACCTTTTATTCAAAACGCAACAACAACAACAACAAGTTATAACTTAGGCAATAAATCAGCTAAGAGAGATCAAGGACTTTATTTTTATAGACCTGTAGACACAGCAAGTATAATGGATTGCCATAATGGAGATAGCCCTTGTGTAACAAACCCTATTGATTATACGATCAATTTTAGAATTGAAGCAGATATAAAACCTTTAAATTCAGCAAGTGATTATACAAGCACAGCAGGAATTAACATGACTACTAATGAAGCACAAACATTAGTTTGTGATACTGCTATAACTAATCCTTGTTATTCTAATTTAGTTTCTAAATTTAACGAAACTACTAATACTGGATATAGGCTAAGAATAAAAAGACAAGAATCATTAGGTGTTGGGTATACTTATTTAGTTTGTCAGTTAGATTCTGATATTCAAGAAACAGGGTTTACTACATTTGAAGGTAAAAACTCTACGCAAAACGTAATGTACAAAACATATTTAGATCTAAGTGGTAATACACAGTTAGATTGTGGTTATACTTCACAAGGAACTTCAAGTACTAGCAATAACACCACTTTAACTTCAGCAGGTGCAGGACATTTATTAGGAGCAACAACTAATAATACAAATGTAAGTGTGTGTGAAAATTGTTATAAAACAATGCTTTATGATGTTAAATTTTCAAACACAACAACTAATACTCAAAACGCAAGATATATGATGAACGCTAACCAAACAAATGAAACAAGTTCAAATGTTCCTTATACTTCACAAATAGAAGAATCAACAGGGAATTATGTTGATGGTGTAGGAACAGGAATTAATTTAGTTTGGAGTATATCTACAACTAATTCAGCAAATGATATGAGTGTAAATACTACAGAAGCTTTAGCCCAAACTACCAGTTCTATTCCTAGTGAATATCAAAGTGAAGTAGCTTGGGTTCCTAATTTTTATGGTACAGGAGATCCTACTGCGTTAGCTAATCCTGATAGAGCCCAAAACTCTTTTATGTTTTGGTTATATGGCAAGCCTGCAAGTTGGGATATTCCTGATGATTTTTATTATACAATGATTTTTTTAAGTATAGGTAGTATCTTTGCTATGATGATGTTTATGCTTACTAGAGAAGTGTTTATAGCAACTCTAATTTTAGGGCTACCTGTAATGTTTGGAATAACACAAGGGTTGATTCCACTTTGGTTTGGCTTTGTGTGGTTACTAAGTGTAATTGGTGTTATAAGTGGTAAATCATATTTTAGAGGAATATAATGTCAAATAAGAGCATTATATTATATTGGGCATTTCCTTTGACATTAGGCTCTTTGTTAGGATTATTAACTTGTCAAATAGTAATAAATAAAATATTGGGAGTAATAAATTGAACAAAATAAAAAACGCATTAACAATGGTTATGCCTACAAATAGGCTACAGTCTAATTTGGCTATTGCTTTTAGTATATTTGCTTTATTTTTTGCAGTTGGAAGTTCAAATGTTCCCTGCCTTCATGCAGACACTTGTGCAGTTGGAAGTGAAGAAACTTTTAGTGGCACGCTAAGTATACAAAATGGTACAAACTA
>TARA_R110000824_G_scaffold143807_4_pt1 | contig 10225 bp, 16 predicted proteins | sample TARA_R110000824 | Tara Oceans TARA_R110000824 (sample SAMEA4397747) | marine metagenome | biome: Polar Biome; feature: [MES] marine water layer (ENVO:01000295) within the mesopelagic zone...; material: water (ENVO:00002006), including particulate matter (ENVO:01000060) such... | reverse complement strand
CGAGCCATAGCAGGAATGCTCAAAGGGAGCATTCTTGAATAATCAATTGTAGAGGGCATTACACGAGGTTCTTCCATATTTATACTTTAATATAGAAAATAAAAATTAGAGTTAAAAAGTTTTAGTATCTTAGGACTTTGTCTGTTGCTTCGCTTAGAAAGATACCCGGATTGACCCAGAGGCATCAATATAGAACAAACTATCATAGCACACATAAGCGTCCACATTAATAGCCTCCGCATTCGCAGCACCAATATTCAACTGTAATGTAATAGGAGTAGCACGATCAGCAGTATTAACTCCATCGTGACCAGCAGAAACACGCTGGAACGACTCCATATCGATACCGAATGGAGAGAAGAGTAATGTAGCGTCCGCAGCACCAGGAGCCACAATAGTGGTCATATTAGCAACGTCACAATCAGCAGTAGCGAAATTAGTGGTGCTTAGACTACCAAGACCATGAGTAGATCCAAGAGTTCCAAAACACTTCTCTAATTCCGTAACGTGTTCAGATCTAACGCCGATAGGTCCAGGAGCCTGTCCGTATTCACAACGAATCGGTTCAGGAGGATATTGTACGGCACCAACCTTAATGGAAAACTCTTGCATATTGAAATTACCACCATACGAGAGATTGTATAAAGCGTCTTGAGCCACAACACCACCAGCCACGAAAGCCTGAGAAGCACCAGACCAGAGAATAGACTTAATACTTCTACGACGAGCAGGAACATTAATATTCTGGAGACCAGTCGCACCAGCACCGACATTACCATTAAAGTGAGTATAATCTATTCCAGAAAGCATAATTGCTCCTCCACTCTGTTCCTGAACCATTCTTAATTGTTCGTCAAGGGCAGGAGGAGTTTCAATAAGTTGAGCAACATAACGCACAGTATCAATAGTGTAAGCATTAGCCGGAACAGCAGCAAAGATACCAACATCAAGGGTAGGAGCAAGTTCAATTTCAATTGTGATAGGTGAAGATCCCATAAGTTGAAGTGGAATCAGTTTATCCTGATTGATACCGATTAATCCATTCACTAGCGGTATACAGAAAGTATAAGTAGAACCAGCGGTCGGAGGGACACCAGCAGCATTATTGACTATAAGACCAACACCATTAGCCGGAGTAGTAATAGAAGCACCACTTAAATCAGCAGCAGGAGTAGGTTGAGTATTATTACCATTCGCTTTAGCATTAGCGTACGCTTGACCCTCTGTGATAGAGCGATGTTTTAAATTATCACGATCACCCTGAGAAGGTAGGAGAATTGAAGCCATTAATTTATTGTAATTATTACAATCGGTTAAAACGTTACCAGCCTGTTCAATACGGAGCCGACGTATAAAATTGTGTCCGCCGCCAAAATCAAAACCCATCGCCTGACCGCTAGTATTATTGTAGCGAAAGGTGAGATACGAGTTTTTAGTATCCAAAAAAGAATCACCAGAAACGTCAATTCTTATAATATTATTTCCTGTGGCGGTGAAAGCCTGACCATTCACAGGGAAGTATTCTCTACGTTTTGAAGTCGAACGTAGAGCAAGGGGAAGATGAGTCATATAATTAGCATTACGAGGGAGCATTCTACCGGATTCCATATTATTTATACTTAATAATACATAAAAAAACAAAGATACTAAAAAAACTTAATAAAATCTTAGAGGGAAACACGTAGATTTCCAACCTCGTCGATAAAGTAGAGTGAATCATGAACAACATACATATCCACAACCATAGCCTGAGCAACACCAGCACCAAGATCAAGATTGAGAGCCATCGGAGTAGAGTGGGTAGCAGTATCGACACCAGATTCTAAAGCACCACCACCCTTGCCGTCAGGTTGGAACGCCTCGCAGTCAATACCGAAGGGGCAGAATACGTGAGAAGCACAAGCAGCACCACCAGCAGAAGGTGCGGCAATACCGGCATTATTACCGCTTTGATTGGAGTTATTAATACGAGTCTGGACACCTAATCCGTGAATAGATTGTGTCTCACCGAAACACTTAGCCAACTCCTCAAAGTATTGTGCTTTATTACCGATGCTACCACCACCGAAAGCCTGGAAACCAACAGGGATTTCAGGGATACGACGTGACCCTACTGATAACTGATATTCACTCATATTCATATGACCGCCATACGATAAATTGTAGCAATTCTGTTGTAAGGGGGCAGCAAACGCCCTCGTTCCACCAGAGAAGAGAACAGACTTAATAGATTTCTTACGGACAGGGAGAGCAAGTGATACTCGTCCAATAGTATTCGCAGCAATATTTCCGGTATGATGTGTGTAATCAACTCCATTCAGGACTAAACGTCCCTGTGATTCACGCTGGACCATACGGACCTGCTCTTCAACTTCCGGACCAGTTTCAACAAGAGCCGCCATATACCGAACGTCTTGCATAGTCCAGCCTACACCAGCAGCACCGCCATAAGTTCCAAGATCTAATGTTTGAGACATCGTTATTTCGATAACTAAAGGTGACGAGTTCAAGAGGAAAAGCGGTATAAGTTTATCCTGAGTTGTGCCGATAAGTCCAGATAAGAGCGGAATACAGATCTGGTATTTTGATCCAGCAGCCGCAGCAGCGGTAGAATTATTCGAGTTAGTAGGGGTATTTCCAGCAGCACCAGTTATCTCCGCCGCAACTGCGACAGCCATACCAGCAGCACCACCAGCATTAGCGTAACGCTGACCCTCCTTGATAGAGCGAGTAGCAAGGTTAGTTTCATTAGCACTAACAGGTAGAATAATAGAACTTAACAATTTAGCGTATTCACGGCAATCACTTAAAACAGTTCCACCTTGAAGAATACGAAGGCGATTGATACAACCATGACCACCTCCATAGTCAAGACCTAGTGTTTGTGCGGTTGAATTAACTAAATCAAAACGGAGATACGAATGCTTTGTATCGAGGAATGCCGAGGCGTTAACAGGGATCTCAACAATATTATTACGATCGCTAATAAAAACAGCACCGTTAGAGGGGACGAATCCTCTGCGGCGAGTACGGCTTTCAACAGCCATAGGCAGAATAGAAGTATAGTCAATTGAATCAGGAATGCTCATTATATTTATACTTTAATAAATATAAAAAATCTTAAAAAATAAAAAGTTAAAAAGTTTAGTAGGTAAAAAACCATCCCTTATCTTGATGAGATACTTGAGATTTCAATAGTTGATCTTCTTTATTTTGATGGTCTTTTATGAATTGTTTTATTTCATTAATATCACTCTTAATATTTTGTGAATCAATCAGTATAGTATTAAGACGATTTTTTATTGATCTTAAATCGTCCGCAACCTGGTGAATAGGTCTTTGATTACCAGGCATATCACAAATATTACTCATCTATATCTTTTAGGGAGATTCTTTTTTTATTCTATTAATCTCGATTTTAGGGAAATACTTAAACTTTTGATAATCCTTTTTATCCTTCCTTGAACTTAAATCTGCGACCTGTTGATAGGTTAATCCTAAATCTTCTGCTATTTCTTTCAAACACTTATAATCTTGGTTGTGTAATGTCATAGAGGTGGTTTCTCCAATATCGTGATAAATCTTACAATTAAACATTCTATATATATACTTATAGATTTTCTTTTTAAATATATTTTTGTTATTTAAACAACTGGGACAGATTGTACTAAAACACAATTCTTTAAGATTCCTCTAGGATTTATTAATCCATGAAACCAGTTTGAGATTACACTTGGTTCAGTATCGATTACATACGATAATTCTTTGATGGTCCTAAACTCCATTATCTTAAATAAATCTCGTTTTTCTATATCTTCATACAAATAGAGAACCCAACCAGATCGTTTCATTATATAGTAACCAGAGATAAAAATTACTTATCAGCAACTAATTCGACTTCAAACTCCATAGCGTATTTTCCTAAATCAACACCAGGAGCAGCCGCAGCATTAGCAAGGAAACAATTTGCTCGTGAAAAGGGATCCGTGAATGAAATAGTTAATCTTTGACCAAAAGGATTAGCCGCTAATATAGGAGCCGAAGGTTTCACAGAACCGATACCCATCCAACCACCATTAATAGCAGCACCAGGAACCCAAGCAGCAGCAATACCACCCATCGTAACAAATTGCATAGGGATAAGTTGTCTGTATCCACCTGTGAACACAATAGGTTCATTACTTGAACCAGGATTAGGAGCAGCACCAAGAGCAGTATTAATTGCAGTTACGGAGGACTGACTTGAAGGAGCAGATAAACCTAATTCTATGGAACCACTTCTTAGGAAATTACCAGCACGATCCGACCAAACTTGATTAACAGCAGCAGCAGCAGCAGAAATTAAAGCCGTAAAAGAATCACAACTGATACGAGCAGAAGAATACTCGTGAGAGTTAGCAAAAGAAGTTGGGATCGGTATATCTACATCGTATCTGCCTTGAGCGTCATAAGCGGCGGTTGCTGTATCAATAGCAACAATAATACGGAATCTTAGACGTTCTTCGTCGATAGAATATATATTAACTGTGTTGAGACCTTGAGACATTATTATATAATAAAGGATTATTTTTTTTATTCTTATATTCTAAATAATAATTTTTAAGTTCAGGAACCGTATAACAAAGATTGAGGATTAAACTGAGTGCAAGTATCAATTCCATTATACTTAGTACTTAGATATTTTTTATTTATCTAAATAAAAAGGAGAAGTTTGTTCTCCTATATCATTACAAATCTTAAATAAACCATTCCATAAAAGAGTATAATGCTCGTTTTTAAAAACAAGGGGGCAATCATAACTTACATCAAGTAGATAATCAAAACATATTTCATTACAATCTCTATATTCGCATGAAGCGAGTGTAGTTTTAATTACATCAACTAACATACAAGACATCTCATTTTTATAAGGTATAGGAGGGTATATCATTATATTAAGGAGTTAGATTTTATTTCCTTCTTCTCTCAATTTCTTTTTTAAAAGATTTACCCTTCTTTGATGCTGATTCACCAGCCGAGACTGCTCTCTCACCTTCCTTAATAGCACCTACAACATTACCGGCTCGTATTTGGTCTATAGCACGAACAGTATGATCTGCCGCATCAACACCACCAGTTATGGCTGAAGCACCCATAGAAACGCCTCTACTAACACCTTCTAATGCTTTAGCCCCAGCCGCAACCCCCAGTAACCCAGCGGCAACCGGTTCAGCCCCCACCATAGCGGCTCCTGCTGCTAATGTTCCACTTATCGCAGCAACTCCTTTTGATACGTCAGCAACAGAATCCGCAACCTTACCTACACGTCTCGTAACCCTTAACGCTTTCTGTCCTAATGAATGTGCTGATTTACTTAATTTATCGCCTAAAGTAGAGTTGTGACCCATTATTATACAATTACGCTTTATTTTTTTTCTTTTTCTTTTCAGGTTTATTTTGTTTTAGTTTTTTCGTCTCTAGTAATGCTTGTTTCTCTTGATAATTTTGTGATTCTTGATACAGAACCTCACGAACATTAGGAGGAACAGGTAATTCTTTGGGTTCAATAAACTCTAACTTTAATGAGATATCAAAATCTAATCCATTCAGGTTTATCGTCTCATTCTTTTGATTAGTTAATCGAATTGCTATATTTGTTATCGTTTTTATTTTTAATAGTAATTTATGAACATCACCATTAACAGGATCAATATTTATGACTCCTCCTGAACCAACATTAATAGGGACACGACATAATATATTAGAAAATCCTCCTCCTATGTGTGAATCCAAAATACTTGTAGTAGATAAATTAGTTCTTATAAATAATGATCTTATGCTATTCGTTACGTCAGCAACATCATCACTATATAAAAACCAATCAGGTGGAAGTAAGAAGGGACCGGCAGTATTATTATCAATACCGGGACCTGCTACAAAAGGAGGAGGTATACCAGCACCAGGATTAGGATTAGAATATCCGTAATAACGAGGTCCTAATCCAGCAGGGTCTTGCTCCACCCATGGGTCTCCTAAAATATTGAACCAGTCGAATCCTAACTCTTCATTCATATCTTCGCCAGGATTGTCTGGAGTTCCGGTATTTACCCCATTACGTAAGGCTAGTGTAATCCTGAAACCCTTAGTAAGACACCGAAAACTAAACTTTAATTTATTATGATCATACAGACATTCTAAATCTGTTATTCCTGCTGTGATCCGTGCTGCTAATTCAACAGCATTATAATTACCTTCTGGTAGTGTGAATTGTTGAATACCCGCTTGAGCCGGATCTAAAAATCCAGCAACAGTATAATCTGCCGGAGTATTAAAAACACCAACCACATAATCAAGAGTGCAATTAATACCTTCACGAAAATTATAGAATGAGTATGGAATCTCAGCCGAAAATACACTCATAATTATTGAATGATGTTCAGGTACTACTATTGGTTCTTCAAGGGTAAAATTGAAATCACTACGATTATCGCCCATGATGGCTGTAGCATCTTTAGAGTTAATATATATAACACGTGAAGCAGAAGTTTCAGTTTCTTTGTATGCTGCTAACATTATATATATTGTATATAAAAAAAAGTTAAAATTAAGAAAAAAAGTTAATTAGTAATCCTCGTAATCCTCATAATCTATATATATTTCCTTCTCTGTTTTGATATTCATCAATATTAATTTTGAATCTATTCCCAGTTCTGGATACTTAGAATAAGTCATATCGTATAACTGATTCATTACTTCATCATATTTATTTTTATTCTCTTCTCTTTGTTCCTCATCTTTATTGATCTTAAAAATTAGAGATTTAATATCACAAGGTAGATCATTAAAGTTAATTGTATTCATTCTTGTTATAATAACAAATATAATCTTTAAACCTTTTTAATTTTTGCGATTTTTAATTATTCTGAGATTAAACACTTAGTTTGTAATTGGTATTCCATCTTCTTACGCTGTCGCTCTCTCTGCTTAAATTGTCGGAATTCTCGGCTAATCTTATTAAAACACTGCCGACAGTTTTCATATTGGGGCGACTCGTAATCACAGCGTGGTGGAGTGTGTCCTTCATGACGCTGCGTAAATAAGGCTGGGGCTCGTATCCGGGCACCACATTCTCCACAGTTACTATATTCAATTCTGTTATAGTGATTACGAAACGGCAAAATTTTCTTCCAACCTTTCTTACTAAATCTTATCCAGCCATCAGCCAGTTGTGATTCATAGAATAATTTATTAGGATCGCTATTATAATTTATTGAATAAATCATAGACTTAATATCACAAGGTAAGTCATCAAAGTTAATTTTAGATAGAGGCTTGTAATTGATTAAAAATTTATATTGTTCAGGATAGTTTTTCTTAAAAAAAGATTGTTTGATCAACCAGTTTTTATAGTTAGTATCATTAAAAACGTTTGAAAGTTGTTGATTTTTGTATTTTCCGAAGTTAATTGTATTCATTATTGTTCCTATAACAAATTTAAGTGGACTATCTTTAAACCCTTTTTTCTTTAAATACATCGTTAAAGCCGTTTGATTCCACGTTTAATTACTTTTCCAGCCTTCTTACCCATTCCTACTGCCCCTTTTAATTTGCGTCCAATTGCCGAGTCTTTATCTCCGCCATCAGCAAAGGATCCTTTTCTTAATACACCAACTTTCTCTAAGGCATTCTTACCCTCAAATCCAGCACGTGTAACCTTAGCCAGAATACCGGCTTTTAAATCTAATTGACCTGCTACACGTTTTGCACAAGCCTGAACTGCTTTATCACTCGCCAGAACCTCAGCAGCAGTAGCCTTAGGATTATTATAAGTTTTATCGTGAACCTTAGCACAAGCATCAAGAGCATTAAAAGGTTTATTGTAAGGTTTAGTCCCAACAACTTTTCGTCCTGCCTCTTTCATGAGATTCTCATAGAAATCACTCCCTTTCATACGGGCAGCATAAAAAGTCCCTGGTCCTAAAAAATTATATTCTTTTGATAAGTGGCGTTCTGGTCCTCTCTTCTTAGCGTCCTCTACGTTCATTATATTATAGTATATATAACATAATTTTTTCTATCTGAGTCAGTTATGTAATTTTAGAAATTTCATCCGTGATGGGCACGGAGTTGTCGATTGCGTGCCCGAGCACCGTGATCATGAGATTTTAGAACTCTTATAACTGGGCGACCTTTCGTACCTAATCCGTTCGTGTGACCGACTTTATGACCTAGTGTAATATGAGTATTCATTATATATTTAGCGTATATAATAAAGATAAAAAATTGTAGATAAAAAAGATTTTAGTTATGACTAATCAAAGGCTAATTCAAACTTTCCACTTGCTACTTGAAGACCTGTGGGTAAGGGTTTATTTGGATTCTTCTTTGTTTTCTTAATACTATTCTTTACCTCTTTTTTAGTGATAGGATTACCAGTCGAATAACGAGCCATTATTCCAAAATATTCATCAGGTAAGTTAGGGTGTTTTTGTCTATAGAACTCCTCCATATCTTCAAGATTTTGAAAAGAGACTAATTCAGTTACACTCACTAATTCCGGTAATTCTTTATCATTACCATCGGTCCTTTTAATACAATAATCATACTGACTCATATCGATAATCTCAGGTTGTTTCTGGAAGGATTCTATATCTTCTTGTGTATGAAAACCATAATTAAATCGTGGATCGTTTGCTTGAATAAGAACATTCCGAGATTTCTTGATTGCTTGTTTAGCCTGGTGATCCATATTTACTTACACTTAGAAAATATTTCTCTATTACTAATTACAAAATCCGTAATCAGATCACGTACCTCTTCTAACTCAACAACATCTTCTTCTTCTATTACCTCTAATGGTGAGATCTCTGCAAGGTAGTTTTCTATACATTCTTGAAGGCTTTCAATATCAGTATATTTCTTAATACTTAATACGAATAAAAAAGTGATGATTCCAATAACAAAATAGTTTCCGTCCATTATATACTTAATATAGAAATTAATTCTGTACATCTAAATCTACGCCTATATAATCTCTATTTAATACTACACACCTTTTACCTGTAAGTCCGTCATAACAAGTTAAATCTAAAATTGTATCACCTTCATTCGTGTATGTCTTAATAAAAAAATCAACTAATTTATCTGGTCTTGTTGAAGCCGTATTCTTATCAGTCTTTTTTGATTTCCGTATAGAATACTCAAGAAAAGTATTTGGATATCTACCTTTATGTCCTCCTTCTACTGTTTCAATATTTTCTGTAACCTTGCAATCACCATAATATTTATCCTGTCCTCCATAAATTACATTCCTTTTTTTATGGAATTCATCACCAACCATCTGTGGATTATAAGTAGGTTGTTTTTTATAGAATACACAAATATCTTCATGAATCCTTAATGGTTGTTTCTTGGATAGAAAGAAGTTTGTAGCAATATTTTTTTTCCATACATAATTATACTTAAAATATTGTCTTTGACTTGATACCAGATCAAAAGTAAAAGGCATAGAACTATGGAGAACAACAGATCCATTAGGTTTTAATACCCTCCAAATCTCACTCCACAATTCTTCCCATCTTAATCCTTGATCCCACTTAGCACCAGTTATAGCAAAAGGAGGATCTGTATATATACAATCAATAGTATCATCTTCTAGTGTCTTGATCACTTCGTGTATATCACCTTGAATCAACATACTTAACTTACCATAGAATATTATTTCAGTTTATCAACACAAATATCATAAAAACTTTTCTCTATTTCTATACCTATATATTTACAGCCTAATTCTTTACAAGCAATACCTATACTTCCAGTTCCCATAAAAGGGTCTAATACGACTCTATCTTCATTAACTATGTTTCCTAGTATGTGTTTATGTAATTCTACTGGTTTTTGTGCTGGGTGGTCTTTTGTATTTGCCTTCACGGCTTTATATTTAAATATATCTCCGGTTCCACACTTGATACACTTCATATCTTTTCTTTCACCATACAAAATTAATTCGTGTTGATGTCTAAAAGTATACCCAAGACTACAAGAAATCTTATCCCATACAAAACACCTTATTTTTTTAAGAAAAGGATAAGCGTGTATATAAAACATAGGGTAAGAATCACTATTACAAAATATTAATATCATACCATCATCTTTAACAACTCTATCTATTTCTTTTAAAAATTGCTTAAAAAAACATTCTAATATTCCCATCTCGCTTAATGTCTTCTTGTATTTAGTTAATGTT
>TARA_R110000824_G_scaffold138850_4_pt1 | contig 10234 bp, 12 predicted proteins | sample TARA_R110000824 | Tara Oceans TARA_R110000824 (sample SAMEA4397747) | marine metagenome | biome: Polar Biome; feature: [MES] marine water layer (ENVO:01000295) within the mesopelagic zone...; material: water (ENVO:00002006), including particulate matter (ENVO:01000060) such... | reverse complement strand
TTAAATTGTGATGTAGGTATTGAATTTTTATTTGATTCGTTTCCCCATTCACTACTGCAATAAATATATCCCCAATTTGCCATATTACTTGTTTTTTACCTTTTTCATTTCAATAATCTTTAAAACTGTATAAACTATTGAAACAATTAAAAGACTTACTTTTAGCCATTGTTCAACAGCAGTAAAGCTAATCCCTAATGAGATTGCATTCATAAAACCTATTTTCATATCTTCAAAACTCATTATATGTTTTTTAAACAGCAGCCACAATTTCGAAAGCACCATCATTTTTAATTGTTACTTTCCATTTACTGCCATCAGGTGATAACATATATATCGCTGAATCAACTGTTAAATCTTTACTTACTTTTAAATCCCCTAAAGTATTTATAAAAAGACCTGTATTGTTTCCTGCACCATCTGAAAGCTGTTTTAACGTTTCTGAAATTGCTGCATTATCAAGCGTTTTTATTAAACCTGTATAAGTATCTGATATTTTAGTATTTATTAGACTTGCCATCTTTGTTGTTTTCTTTATTAATTTTTTCTTTATTAATTTTTTCTTTTTTTAAATATAAAATAAGTTTATTAATATTTTCTTTTTTTGGTTTATACATCATAGCACCCATCCGTTAAAAGTTGCATCTGTTTGCGGATAAAGGTCGTTGTTTGTATTGCTGTTATATTCAGGATATGTGGTTTGATTAAAACACATAAAATCAATAAATCTTCTAGTGTACCATTCTGCGTTCGTTCTAGCTTTTTCCACCAAATAATCAACTTCTTCTTTGTTTACCGTTTCAGAATTTTCAGACCTATGCTTCATCATTCCGCCATTACGAATTTGATAGCTTGCAAAAGGTATATAATCAACTTGGGTGAACCAAATTAACATTGATACAATATATTCATCCAATAAAGTTTTCCAACGTGCGTTTGCAGGTAAATTAATATCTTCATTTATTGCCTTTATTAATCCTTGATACAAATCCGTTCCCATATAATTCTGAATATGAATTTCTTGGGCCAATTTTATAAACTGAATATACTTATCAGAATCAACATTTCCATCAATTATAGAATTTCTTACTAAATCAGTTCTATTTATAAATAATACGCTTGCCATAATTATATTTTTATTTTATTTTCCTTGGGGATTGCTTGGTAAAAACCCCTTATTTGGCAAATTTCTTGGCTGTATAGAAACTTGATAAGGATTTGTAACTTTATAACCTAAAATAGCAGCCTGTCTAGTACCAATAATATCTTGCGCATCTTTTGTACTTGTTTTAGATAATTTGCTTTTATATGTTACACGTCTCCACGAATGATGGCAATTACCTCCGCCTTTATACAGCCAAATTGAATATTTGTTAGCACCCTTTGGCCCCCAACCTTTATTTACCACTTGACTTCCCATTGCAATTATATCTTTTTTACGATATAACTTGTTAGCATTTTTCATTGCTCTACAGAATTTTCTTGCATTATCGCCAACGCTTCTAGGGCTGTAATAATACCTTACTTTAAAATAGTTTTCACCTACTTTTTTATCTTGGTCTGATGGGCTGTTTGGATATGCGCTTCCTGTACTAACTAAATTAACTATTTTTTGAATAGTAGATAATTTTCTTTTACTTTCTTCAATAAATTCGTTTTGCCCTAATTCAGTTATTATATTATCAATAGCTTCTTCTTTTTGGTAATCCACATCTTGCTCAAAAATAGCCTCCCATTTTTCTTCATCAATATCTTCACCTAAAGAAATTAATTCATTTGCTATATTTTCATCGCTATCTGTTGAATCTGAAGAACAGCATATTTCTTTATATTGTTCTTTATGATTTTCACAAGGCATAAAATAAATATCGCCATCTACTTCCATTTCGTGCGAACCTGAACAACCTATCTCCTTTGCTTTTATTTCTGCTTCTTCTTTTGTGGCATATGCATCTTGTCCATCTATTTTTTTCAGGCCAAACTTTTCCATTTCAATACCTGTTTCTTCCTCAATTTCTTCTTCACTTTGGATTTCCGCATCAATCTCTGTAAATTCTAAAGGCTGTAACGTTGTAAAGTACAGGTTTAAGCTAATATCGTTAAAAGATAGTATGTTATCAAAACAATCAATTAAAAGTTCCTGAAAAGGCCTAATAACGGTGTTATCCATTAGTAGGGATGCTGTTTTAATTTCATCAGCATTATTCCCAAGCCCTGAACCATCTTTTATTCCTAATAACATTGGTGAAACAATTCTGTGAGCAACCATAATTTTTGAAGTTGATTCCGAACTTAAAAATTGATATTGGTTGTGTGCATCGGATAACTGAACAGGTGTTATTTCGGCCTGACTTTCTTTATTATCATTAAAAGCAATTATGAATTTTCCTGCATTACTTGTTCCTGAAAATTTTTGTGCTATTTTTGTTTCTATTAATTGTCTTTCCTGTTGGTTTGGAGTTCCATTATTAAAATTAATCAACATACTTGGAGCCAATCCATTCAGTATATTGTTAAGGTGATAATTTGAAACTTCTTCTTCTAATTCTGCATATTGAAGTCCACCTTGATAATCAACAGGGGAATAATAATAAAATCCTGCCTTATATGGCTGTATATAATATATTTCTATGTTTTCGTTTGACATTCCAAATGCAGGAATTCGCAAAGGTTCATCAGTTCTTTTAATATTGGGCCAATCTTTAAAATAGTAATATGCAGGTACATCTCCATCTTCATCGCATTTTGCTGCTCTTAAAGTTTCAATAGGCATATGCTCAATTTGTGCAATTTTCTTCCTATCCTTTGAATATATAATTTGAACAGCGCATTGGCCCATCAATTTTAAATCATAACATAGTTTTCTAACAACATTTTTCTTAAATAAAGAAACCATTTGCGCATATTGGTCAGGCTTTTTATTTGCATCTGTTGCATTTAAACCTTTACCATAAATTGCTTGTGAAATACCATTGACTGCAGCGTTGTTAGTAGGGCTTCCATTGTACCTATCAATCAAATACTGAAAATAATTATTATCAGCACCGTATTCAATATAATCTTCGCCTTGAACTTCTTTAATTACAGGGCTTGTATATGTACTTAAATTAACAAATCCAAATTCTGATACTTTAGAGGCTTTTTTAAATTGACCTTTTTCGTTTCTTAATCTTGTTTCTTTCATCTTACTTTGTATGTGTTATTATAACCATTATAAAAGGTATATTTACCTTTATTTAATTCATAATAATCATTATCCAATTCGTTAATATCTTGGTCTGTACAAAATATTCTATCTTTATAAATATCGGTTGTTTGCTTTATTGTATTCCAAAACGTTTCATCATTATTCCAAAACAGAAAATTTGTGTTCCAAGAACCTAAATCTTTGTATAAATGTAAATCAAAAAAATGGTTATTTACCAATATTGGATTAAAAATATTTTCAAAAGTCAAATAATTAACTGAAATAGATGCATTAATTACATTATAAAATTCTGTAATATTTGTACTATCATCCCTAATGGTCATAGTAAACTGACTATCAAGATATTCTCTAGGAATTACGGATAGTGTTTGGGATGCTGCAGATGTTGAAAGTATTATCATTACTTATATAACGCAAAAAAAAAGGTTATTTGTAAATGTTTAATTCAAAAAAAAAGCACCCTATTAAATGGATGCTTTTTTATTAATATTAAAACCACTAAGTTGGGTCAGGAACATTAAAAGGTGTGGGCGACACTTGGTCGTTCGATGCCACTATTGGTGTAGATAAAAAGAAAGGAGCAGATTCTTCCATTCCCTCTAATGTTAGGGTGAATCCTGATAAATCTCCTGCTGCTGCACCTGTAACAATTGTTCCACCTGTAACTTCCATTCCATTTTCCATTCCACATAGAAAAGTATTACCATAATAATCTTCTACTGCAACATATGGCCTGCTAAGTGTAATTTCTCTTAAAAGTTGAACCGTTTTAGCCTCTAAAAATGTTAAAGTCATATTAAGAGTTTGGGTGTAGAAAGTGGTTCCATTTTCTCTAGAAGATGTTACCGTTGTTTCTAAACTTGAATTTCCTTTTACATTAAATTCATACCAAGTTGTAGTTCCCTGATAAGTTGCTTCTTTGGTGCTAGCATCTATTGTTACACCTGTTATCCCACCATAATTGGCAAAATATATCGTTTTGATTCCGCCAAATGCGGCTTTACAAGGTAATTCTCTACCTCTTTCTAAAGTACATCCCATTTATTTTTGAGTTTTTTAAAAAAAAAAGGTAAGTAGATAAACCACCTACCTTATTTCTATTTATTAATTATTTATTTTAAGCGTATTGTACTAAATCTTCAGCTATTCCAAATTGTACAGAACTTGTAAATCTCATAACAAATCTCACATTGTTACTCCCATCCAAATCTCCCATATCAAGAACCTTGACAACATTTGTGTCATTTAACAATCCTGTTCCGAAATATAGATTAGATTTTGTAGCTGCATACATTTTATTTGCAGACAATCCCGGTGATACAAAGACTTTAACACCGTTTATAGTTAAACTTCCGTTGTTCCACCATTGCGTTCCCTGTCCGTTTGTACCATTTGCGCCCAATCCATTTGCTGCAAATCCGCCCAATGCTTGAACGTAAAATTTTGCTGCTGCAGAACCCACATAAACAAATAAATCTTCCTTACCATATAAGGCTGCAGGAATTTGGTCTACTACTTTTGACATTTCTGCAATGATATTCCCTGCATTTAATCCCCCTGCAATTGCACCAATTGCCTGCGCTGCAGGAACATCACCTGCTGCAACTGAAGCAGCAATTAATTTTTCAAATCCATCAAAAGATGTATAAGTTGCACCTGCTGTATCACCTTGCCAAACATTAAATTCTGTGTTTTGAGCAACCTCTGCAGCAACGTGTGCAATCATAAAGTCAGCAAATACAGGTGGTAAAGTTTGGTTCAAACCAAATCCCATTGATTGAGCCTCCCAATCCTTTACAAATTTATATTTGCATAATTCAAGATTAACTTGCAACTCAATTGGTTCGATAATTCTTTCATCTAATGTTACTGAACTGTTAGGTACAAATGAACAGCCTGCTGCTGTAACAATATCACCTGTTTTTAAAGTTTTAATAACTTCTTTTAAAGCTATGTTAGCTTTTACCGTTAATCCACCATCGTTCACAGTAGATGAACTCAATAATGCTGCTGCGATATATTCACCTGCGAATTGACCTGCATAGGTCGTATTTACGGTTGTTGCAGTTGCTAAATTTACTTTGTTTAATTTGCTCATTTTTTTATTATTTATTTAATCTATTTAATACTCTATCCAATGCTGTTCCACCAAAATTATTCTGTCCAAATGCAACTTTATTTTTTTGATTTGAACCTGATTCAGGATTATGCTTAATTGGTTTTGCAGCAGGTTGTGATAATTCAGTTTTAACTTCTTCAGAAAATTCTTCTTTTACAGTTCTTGATTTTAAGGTACCTGAATTTGCTTCCAAATCTTGTTCCTCAACATCTTCCATTTTAGATTCTTTATCTCCCTTTAAACTTGCAATTGCATCTTCAAGGTTTTGGATTCTTCTTTCCATTCCCTCCCAATCAGCAACATCTGCCATTTCTTTTTCTTTTTCTTCGTAATCTTCAACCTCTAAATCAGCAGTTTCTTCAACAACTTCTTCTTCGATTTCATCTTCATCATTTTCTTTGATATCAGAAATAATTCCTTCAATTTCAATAACTAAAATTCTACCATCTTCTAATTTATATTCTCCAATAGGTAAAGCAACTTTTTCATCATCTGTAACGATAAAAATTTCTTTGTCTTTTTCGAATGAATCAGCAGTTATAATGGTGCCATTTTCTAACTTCATTTCTTCAAGTTTTACCTCGATATTTAGAAGTGTTTTAATTTGATTTAACATTTCGGTGTTTTTCATATTACTTATATAACGATTATTAATTTAAAATTTGTATTTTCATTCTGTTCTAGTAATTACACCTATTCCTTGCGCCCTTACAGAGCCATCACAGCACTTTATGGAGTAAGTATTTGTTTCCCAACAGAGGCAGGCCCTAGAGCCCCCTAAAGGGCTTGTTTTGCTTGGTATAAAAATGGTGTTTGTTTTTTTCATTTAAGACTTTAGTATATTGACTATTTCTTTTAATATTTTTTTATCATTTACATCTTTAGATAAGTCTTTTTTAGCAATTTCATCAATAATATTAAGTTGATTTTTAGGTTCTTTTTTAGGTGCTTCTTCCATTTTATCTGCAAAATATCCCTCAATAGAAAATCCCTTAACTTTGTTTGTTTTTACATATTCATTCCAAACCTTATCATTATTTACTTTCACCGAACCCATCCACGTTCCAATTGGAACATTTAATCCGTATTTTCTAGACTTATCCATAACCTCATCTTCCACTATCCAAGATTCCACCAAAGTTAATCCGCTTAAAACCTTATCGTGTTCTAATGTAGTTTGTGATTGATTGCCATTTTGTAAATAGATTTGTGATGCTTTATTAACTGTTTTTTTTGAAAAGAAAATATAATATTCACCCTCATCGCTATACCTGTAAATTGGCTTATCAGGAATTAATAAAGCACCCATTAAAATTCTTTTATCTTTATCTACTTCTGCAAGTTTTATTTCTTCTTTTTTTAAAGCAACGAAATCAGATTCTATTGCAGGTGATTCGACTATCGAAATTGCTTCTATTCCAACTTCTTCACTTTCTTCATCTAAGACTAATTCTACTATTCTCATATTAATATAACGTTTTAAAAATTAAAATTTGCATTTACCCTATTGATGCATCTGATATTACATTTCTATCCATCTCTTGGGCTGTACTTACATCCCCTGCAACGACAAACGCTTTAACAGGCTGTGCTTTTTGGCTGCCTATTGCATCAGCTAATTGATTTGTTTCCGATGAACCAACTATATTGAATGCAGGTGGTTGTGGTGGTGCAGATGATGCGCCTGCAGCAGGATTTGTAGCTGCTCCCCCCCCTGCCTTTGCGTTTGTTGCTAAAATAGACTTAACAGATTTAAAACCAATTGCAGCAGTTGATGCAATGTTTACAAGTTTCATAGCAAATCCAAAAGGTGTAGCTGTTTTTGTTGCTAGTTCTGCAGTAATACCTTGATAGGTGTTTATTAATGCTGATGCTGCTGCTGCTGCTTTTCCTGCCTTAGAATTTTCCCCTAAAATACCTGCTATTTTACCAAATGCAGAACCAACTGCTAAAATTTTTGTTTTTCTTAATTCATCTTCATCTGCAGCTTCAATATCTGCATATTTTTTAATAATTGCAGCACGTTGTTCTTGTGTACCATTTAACCTATCAAGTTCAGCTAAAGATTCTTCTTTTTTTTGTTCTAATGTTAATTCTTTATCTTCAATTTCCTTTGCTATAAAGGCAGCTAATTTTTCATCTTTTATTAGCTGTTCATTATCTTCAATTGCTTTTTTCTTTTCCTTAAATGCTGCATCTACATCAAGCAACATTTGATTTTTTTGCTCTGTAGATAATTTTAATTCTTCTATTGCCTTTATTCTATCTTCTTTTTCTTTTTCAATAGCAGCAAATTTATTTTCTTTATCGAGTTCTATTAATGAATCTTTAAATTTTTGAACAGCCTTTGCATCTGCTATTTCTTTATCATCAATTATTTTTTTGTCTGCTGCTACTTTCTTGTCGTTTGCAATTTTATCATCTGCTGCTTTTTTCTTTGCATCTGCAATTGCTTTTATTCTTGACAATTCTTCGTTGTCTGCAAGTTTTGCTAATTTGTTAAATTTAGTTTTATTGCTAGAACTAATTGCCTCTAAATTAAAAACTGCTTTTCTTGCTTCCGCTTCTTTTGCTAAATCTTCACTTCCTGAATCAGATAAAGAATTTGCCAATACAATTGCATCTAATTTCTTTTTTGCATTTTTTAATTCCTCATCTGTTTGTTTTGTTTCTGCAATTCTAACTTCATCTATTGCTTTTTTCTTTTCAGCATAGGATGCAGTTCCGCCCTCAATTATTTCTTTCGCCTGTATTAAGTCTCTGTTTAATTTGGCCCTGCTTACACTTAAATTCCTCATCGCATCCTCAACCTCTTGAAGTGCTTTAACAGAATTAGCAGCCTGTTCAAATTCTTTTGCCACTTCTGCACCAAAACCTGAAACAGCTTCTTTCCCTGCTTTAAAAGCACCTTTAAAATCACCTGAAAAAAACTTTATTAAGGCCGAACCAACTTTTAAAACCCTATCCCTTACAACATCAATCGTTGCAGAAATACCTGCCATTATTTGGTCTAATTTTTCCCCCCCTGCCTTTGTTGATGCAAATGCTTTGTATAAAGCACTTAAACCCAAAACAACTGCTGCAATTACTGCACCAACAGGATTAGCAACTAATAACCACATTTGCTTTATAAGAGCCCTAAAACCCCTTATCGCGCCACCTGTTGCTTTGTTTACCGCTTCAAAGGCTGCTGCATTTCTTTGATTATTATTAGTAGAACTTTTTGTTGCCTTAGAAACCTTTTTAGTTGAACTTGCAATTTTCTTTTGATTAGCCTCTGTTTTGCCTAAAGATTTATTTAAGGAATCAACATTTTTTTTCCCCCCATCTGTGGAAACCTTTAATATATATTCTTTTTCTATTGCCATTTTATAATTGTTCTAATTTGTTTGATTGTTGTAGGTAATGCGAATTTTCCTTGTGCAATTCTAATATTTTCAGTTTCTCCATTTGCGATTGCAAGTAAATCTAATATATTTTTTATCATAATTGGTTGTTTTTATGTACTTGTTGAAACTGTTAAAATGTTTGAAGATTCAACCAACGTTCCATTATTTTCAACCCCCTTAATTTGCAATGTGTAGGTGGTGTTTGCAGTTAATCCTGTATATGTGTATCTCATTTGGTCGCTTGTTTTATCAAAATCATCTTGATTATTAACTCCATTTATAAGTGGTTCATAAACATCAGTTTGCCCACCGCCTGTATATGATGAAACATCAATTTCTACTGAATTTGTGCCCAAATTATTTACACTTATTACTAGTCCTGTTGGTGGTGGTGTAGAACCACCGCCTGAACTTGCCAAATCTACCAAATTATATAATTCCAATTTACTTTCTCCTGTCTGTAAATTTGTGTTTATACTGTTTATGTTATATTTGTTTCCATTAATTACAAATAAATCAGCTAAAGAATAATTTACAAGTACTTTTAAAGGCAAAAATGCTTTTACAGTTGTTAGTCTTCTATTATAATTAAAAATGCCGCTAATGTACGTTAAATAGTTTTCTGCAAATAGACTTTCTGTTTTTACCAAACCTGTAAATTCATCAATTTCTGAACCAAAGTTTATTGTTTCTATATTTATACTATTTGATGGCCTGTTATAGGTTAGTACTTGACTTGCTGTTCCATCAGAAACCCCATCAATAAAAGATATGGGTGTAGAAGTTGTATCTGTGCTTTGATTTACAAAAATCATTGGTGCAGTTAATACAGGTAATTGGTTTATATCTACACTCCAACCCCATTGGATGGGTGTACCTGATAAACGCTCGTATAATATTTTTTCGAAACCTGTTTTAACAACGTATTTAGAACCCCTATCCGTTGATTGAACACCGCCTGAAGTTGTGCTATTTTCTAAATCCCCAAATGTTGTATTATTTAATTCTAAAAAATTAATTGCAAAAAATGTTTTTGGTTTTGAATTTCTAAATGCAATTTCTTCATATGGTGGTGCAAAATCAATAGAACCACTTCTAGTATCTACATATTCAGATATATCAATTGTATTTCCATCTTCATAATAACTGTCTAAAGTTTGCACCATTATTTTCCCATCTTCCTGAACAAAAGCAGTTAAATTAAACATTTTAAATAAACTTGTAAGGTATGGTAAAACACCCATCTTTGGCATTTGGTCGCTCACTATTATCTTATCCAAAACAGCTGTCGGTGCTACTGTTGTAATAAAAGATGAATAATTATTAGATTCAGGCCCATCGTAATAATCAGGTATTGTTTCGTCTAAATCAAGTTGTACGGTACAGGTATATGAAAAACTTGGCGATGTTGCTTCTATTACAAATCTATAACTACTATTTTGATTATTTGTTCCTAAATTGTAACCTGCAATTTGATTAGTTGTAGTTCCATCTGCTGATAAATCTGCTGCTGAATTT
>TARA_R110000824_G_scaffold229112_1_pt1 | contig 10235 bp, 25 predicted proteins | sample TARA_R110000824 | Tara Oceans TARA_R110000824 (sample SAMEA4397747) | marine metagenome | biome: Polar Biome; feature: [MES] marine water layer (ENVO:01000295) within the mesopelagic zone...; material: water (ENVO:00002006), including particulate matter (ENVO:01000060) such... | reverse complement strand
ATTTAAAAAAGTTTTATATAATATACATAGGCATATACATTAACATATACATATACATATAGGGAGCCTTAAGCAAACCCTTAGGCTAACCCTTAAACTAAGGCTTAGAAATATAAGAATATTATCTCTAATCAAGGCTTTCCTCGTAGCAGTAAAATGCTTAAAAATTGCTCGTAAAATCTATGGGAGTCTACTATATATGACCCGCCCCCCAAGTTAAGCGAACCGCAGAGGCGAAAACCGTTGAGCAAAAAAAGTTAGTTTGATTATTTTTTTACTTAACCCAGCAAAGCAAATAAACTTGCACCGCTTCGGCTTTTCTCCTCGGTGTGCTTGTTTTTTTGTGGGGAGTTGTGGCATAGCATTTCGGATCTATGGAAAAAGCATTTGCAGCAGTTTGATTTATACTTGGCCGATTCCTGGCGGGTACTATTATAACCCTTGCATAATGTTTTAGTATTATCTTGCTGTTTAATGGTGGCCAATGTATTTTCTAGCTAGAAATGAGCCGAAACAACCTGAGAGAAGCAGACACACGACGAGCAGACACCCGAAAAAAGGCTGTTTGTGGCTTTGTACCCTTAATTAATACACCAAGACAAAAGGAGGACTTTATGTCTTTATTACTACCTAGAATACCCGACGGAACGCCCACAGACAAACAAGGCGACGCCGTCGAGACCATCAAAACACGCATACGCATCAAGGCAGACCACCGCTTGAGAGAGCTCTACCGAGCCCGAAAAGAAAGCGGAGCCCTAAGAGATGAAGCTGACCTTATGGCCGGAGCATCTGCTATGCTTCAACTCCTCAATGAAATAGCTTTTTCACCCTCCAAAGATAACGAGCTAACTCTATGCCCTCCGGCGTGGTTTTTTCTTATCTTCTCGGGGCGTGGCTTGGGTGAGCTATACGACGACACCACCAAAAACGATGAGATATTAGAAGAAGTACACCGAGAGGAGGCGACGATATGAAGTTACGTTTATTCTGTCTAGTATTTGCGGTGGTGCTATGTTCCGCCGTTCCCGTAGCAGGTCAAGCCCTCGGAGCACCTGCTTGGCTTTCAATCTCTTTGTATGTTCTCGGCGTTGTGTCCGTGTTCGTTGCTGATTGGCTAGTATATGAAGGAGAAGAGACAGCCCCGAGATGGTGTGACCGGTGCGGGTCTGGAATGTTCGAGGGGTATTGCCTCGGCGATGGTGAAGAGTATTTTTGTAGCAAAGAGTGCCTATATCAAGACGGCTTCACAACCATACAATTTGAGGAACTTTGGAACGATAACGCCATTTATTGGTCAAGTTGGGACGGCGAACCCTTCGAGGACTGGCACGAAAACCCAAGAAAGGAAGGTTAAAAATGATTATTCAATTACTTGTTTTTAGATGGTCAACGAGCAGAGCCCGAGAAACTTACGGGTATAACGTCTGCACGTTATTTGTAAATGGAATTAAAAAGGGCTCGACTTGTGGCGGTGGCTATGATATGAAAGGAACCGCCCTAGCTGAGTTTCTTGAAAATGCCTACCAAGACCGCTTATTGAAATTGCACCGCCGGAGCTCTTCCCGTTGGAGTATTCACCCAACCCGAAACAAACGATTAAGAACGCTTAAACAATCCAAAAAGGCGAGAGAATGGAAGCCGGGCAAATGGTGGAAGGGTGAATTATACGGTTTACACTCCTATTATCAAAAAGGACAAACCAAGCCAAAAAATATTTCCCTTGATGGTGGTTGCGGTTTTCAATCAATGGAAAAAATCGCTAAAAATATCGGGCTTACGTTAAAATATCACGACGAGAGCAACGACTCCACCACGTACGCCCTGACCGATAAAAAATTGTAGGTGTAAAGGGTACACCATCAAACACCAAGCCACACCCACACCCGCCCACCTTTTAGAGTTGGCTCTCTCCGGCTCTTTGGGTGGGCGTTTTTTCGTCCATACCTTACACCGCCTTTTGTTATGTTCTCGCCGTTTTGCCCTATTTACGGGCTTTATTTTTTTGTCTTTTTTTCTTTTTTCCCTCGTTTCCCTCTCAAGGTCCAAAAATTTTTATTCATTAATAACAGATCCAAACAAGTTGCTGCAAATTGATTCAAGATCTACTTTTTTTCTTTTTACCCTAAACAAGCTAATGGCTAATAGTTGGCTAATGGCTAATGGTAAAAGGCTAATAAATACAAAAATTGTTGCTTACAAAAAACAAAAAGAAAGGAGCAAACAATGCCAAATTGGTGTGAAAATAGAGTCTCTATATATGGAGATAAAAAAACAGTTAAATCATTCATAAAAGAGGCTATTAAAGATGAAAAGTTTCAATTTAAAAATCTAATACCTATGCCTGAGGATTTAAGAGATACAACGTCAGGCTTTATGGGTAAAGGTACGCCCGAACAAGAGGAGTTGGAAGAAAGACAAACAAAAAACCTTAGAAAGTACGGGTATAAAGATTGGTACGATTGGTCTAATGATGTTTGGGGCACGAAATGGGACGTAGATGTTGAGGTTGATTATGTTGGCGATGATTGTATTCAAATGCATTTTGATACGGCTTGGGGCCCTCCTGTAGGCGTGTATAATTATATCAGTAAAGCATACCCTGACTTGACTGTATCTTGGTTTTTTGATGAGCCCGGTTGTGAAGTTGCTGGATACTTAAATAACGAAATACTTAAATACGAGGTTTAATGTTATGTATGATGCTGTAAAATTAATTGTAAATAATCCTGAATTACAGGAAAACATAAAAAAAATAGCCCGATGGATTGTAAAGGATTGCGATGATAAGATTGGAGAAATAGAGTGGTTACTTGCGAAGTTGTTTGCAGAGAAAGTAGAGTGGGTAAAGGAGTTAGACCATTGCCGTACATTGAATGAGGATATTTATTCCGTGTATGGTGATATTTTAGAGCAATTAAAAGAAAAAGAAAAAGAATGATTAGTGATGCAATAGTAGACGCTTTATGCGACGAATGTGGTAACAGTACGCAAGAAATAGAACTTCACTACGTTTATACTAGTTATAGCGGTAAAAATGGACATTATGACGATTCTAACGTAGAAGAAGAATTAAAAGAAATGGGATGGGAAGTAGTTGGTGAAAAACACATCTGTCCATCGTGCAAATAACAACTAAAGGAGAGTAACGATATGATTAAAGATGACCCAAATAGTCAAGGGACTGTAAATCTTGATAAATTAGGATTTATGGATTGTGGTGCAAATAGTTGGGACTTTATTGATTTTGATGATATAGATGGAGGCAATGGAACTGAGACTTGGAGAGACCCAAAAACAAACAAGTATTACGAAATTCAATGGGAACGTGTTAGACACATTACTGAAGCTAAGGAGGTGAAATAATGAGTGAACGATTAATTTTTAAATGTCCGTGTGGTGATTCTTATTATGATGCTGAATATGATATAGAGTATGAGGATTGGCTTAAAAAATATAAACCAATTAAGAACCCAGTAACCGATGGTAATGGTTACGATGGATTTCTTATTGATTATAGCGATAAGGAAGAGTATAAATGGCTATCCAAATATAAAGGGAATCAAATATGGACAGTATTCGATGATGGCTCTATTTCATCAGGCGTTTGGAGGATAAATCGGTTTGGTTATATTGTTACAGAAATACCTTATTGTAAAAATAGTGATGATGATGGTGAAAGCTATGAAATGGTAAATGTTTTAAGCCTTGCTGATGCTGAACACGAGTGCGAACACTATCATACAGATGAAGAAAGTGAGGTGGCGTAATGGAAGACAAAGTTAAAGAAGTTACTGCTGAAATAGGCAATTTTTTACTTTGGTACTATCATAAAAACTATGACGAATCAACAGGTGAGGTAAGAAATCTATATGATGCTATTGACCATTATGTTGATGAAGTAATGGATTTAGAAAGTGAGGTGGAGTGATGATATTTTTTCAAACTGAATCTAGCTTAGTCAAAAAGCTAAGAGAAAATGATTTTTTACCCAAAGAAGAGTTTAAAGATACATCGGATGAATGGTTGGTTGATAATGCGTTTGAATTAGGTTGGGTTACAAACTTTTCTAATCTCTTAGATGGGTTCTTATATTTTGAAAATGATAAAGAATCTAAGAAGTGGTGGAATGAGGTGAGTAATGGCTAGAAGCAAGTGCTGTGATGCAAATATGATTTTATCCGATATATGTTCTGAGTGTAAAGAACATTGTGAAGAACAAGATTTTTTTGATAGCCATTTTATAATTGCAGGTCTTGATAAAAAAGAAAGTGATAAAATGAAATATAAAATAAAAGAGCAACTAGGAAGTGAGGTGAGTAATGCCAAATAGAGCTGCAAAGGATCTGAAAAGAAACAAAAGAAAATTAAATGATTTGCTAAAGTCTAATGGGCGGACAGCGAAGCAAGTCAAGAAAAGAAAACTTAAAAAGTTAAGGAGTAAAATATGAAAAAATGTAGTATTTGTAAGGGCAAAATAGAGCCATTACGCCACCCTGATACGAATGAAGTTGTATGGGATAAGGGCAACAACGCAGAACCTGTAAAAAAGGGTCGTTGCTGTGATGTTTGCAACTTTACAGTTGTTGTGCCAATGAGGCTTTCTTTGTATAGTATGAAGAACAGGGCCTGACAATGGCTTACATCAAAAGACCTTTTCCAAGAAAAGGCGTGAATTGGAATCAAATAAATAAAAAAGAGGAAAAAGAGATGACAGATAAAACACGAGAAGAGCTTAACGAGGTTTACGATAGAATGAACAGCTTATCAAAACAATTCTTGCAAATGATTGGACAAATGACTGAGCTAGAACAAGCTCTTTATAATTTAAACGGAAAAATAAATATCCACATAAAAGAAGGACACAAGCCAAATGAACAGATGGGAAAAGGGACTTAATTACGTTATGCTGATAATAATGACCTCGTTTATCATATGGACATTATTTGATATAGCTTATACGCTATTAGTTTAATAATCTATTGTAATCTCAACACGAGGGTTCGGAGAATATAGCTTCCGAGCCCTCGTTTCGTATATAACCTTATCATCAAAATCAAAACAATCAAAATACAGCTTCATCATATTGTCTATATCAGGCTTATTGGTATGCGGTGTACCCTCTAAAGAAAGCATCTCTTTTTTCTTTTTAGGGTAGCTTTTAGGGATAGGCATATAAAAGGCAAGGGTAACGCTCACGGGGTCGGAGGTTAGAAATGAACCGAGGTGTTGTCTGAGCAGAGGGATAATATTTTGCTTATCCTTCTTAGACGGATCGTAAACGAAGCCCCTGCCAAATTTATGTCTTTTTTGTGCTAATGGTTTGCCCTCAATAGTTATTTTGATACTTTTATCCAATGTATTTACTCGTCCCAGGGTAACTTATCGCTGTCTTTTGTTTGCGATTGTTCTGCTTCTGATTCATTATTTTCTAATTGTGAGCCAGTGGGTTTCCAGGTGTCTAATTGTGCGTAATGAGTGTACCCTTTTTCGTTAGGTTCTCTACGTTTTTTAATCACCATATTAACCCAACCACTATCGTCAGCGTGTCCTTGCAATTCTTCAACATTAAAAGCGCAGTTAATTACACTACCACCATCATCAAATACCTTTTCTCTTAACCAGCACATATTGATATAAACTTTATCTAATGCCATCTTTTTCTCTTTCTTTTTTTGATTTATTATTTTCTTTAAACATTTTTTGATTTTCAATTAAATGGTCTTTACAAGTATAGCCAAGCGTAATGGTTTTTCCGTCTTTGTAGTCTGTAAACTCGTATTGTGCCATATTATAACAATCTTCTTTTGTACAGTAATTAGGATACACTTCTTGCATATTAATAGTCATAAATTACTCCTGAAGGCACTGTAAATTGCGGCGCTGCAGTCATTGACAACCTTCTTTTTTTAACTTTATAAGTTACATTGATAATAATGGATAGTAAATAATGTTTCATCTGCTTATTTTTGGAAAATATTTATCACCAGCCCTATACCTAAACTCTAACAAACGCATCCTTTTATGCGCTGCACCATTCTCTTTAATTTTTTTTGTTTTTAACAAGTGATGGTATAATGATATTGCTCCAAAAATTGATATATGGTCGTCGCTGTTATTATTGCCCATCAATACCCCCTTTAATTGTTTGCTGTCTTTTATGTTCAACTAATTGATTTTTAATATTTAATAGATCTGCTTTTAATGTTTTGTATGGAGCCTTCCATTCTCCGCCTTCTACGCACGGAACTTTGCTGGAAGTAGTCATTTCTAAACTATTAACCAACAGTACAAGTTCTGACTCGGTACATTTAATTGTGACTGATGCTACGTTACTCATTAAAACCTCTTAATTTCGTGATATACTTTACTAAACATTATAAAGGCACCTGCTATAGCAACCAACCATAAAACAACCGCTATCGCCAGTATAAACATATTTGCAATAAATGTAGATATACCAATCACGCTACCCTCCAAGTGTATACTTTTTTACCGTAATTGCCCATAACCCTGTATTTAGTTTTTATTAACTTACCTTCGTTTGTCAAATCAGTTATTGCTCTACGAACAGATGTCAACGGATAGTTTTCATCGTATCTTTCATTTAAAACATCTTTTATTTGATGTGGCGCAAAGTATACGCCAGTTTCATCACTCCACAATGAAGTAAAAATATGATGGATTAGCTTTTTTTGCTTGTTTGCCTGATTCCAGCTCTTTTGTAGAGTCGGGCTAGTTTCATTGTTTGTATTGTAATAAGCCATACAACCTCCTTAGATTGGACTTTTATTGCCTCTATGAATAGGGTCAGTTTCAAAAACTTCCTCTATTGTGTCTATTACTTTTTCCCTGTTTTTCTTTGCTATTGATTTATACTCAGGTATATTTTCCGCCTCTTTTAACATTTTCCTATGCTCCCTTACCGCTTGTTTAAAAGATGACTTGTTATTTATATCTTGCTCTTTTTCAGCCATTGTTTCGTAAAAATCAATGCACTGGTTGTGAAACGCTATAGGCCCAACTTCAGAATACTTCATGCATAGGTTCATAAGTTTATGTAAATCTGTTTTCTGCTCATCAGAAACTTTTTCTTCAGGTTCCTCTCTCCTGACTGTCCTAATAGGCGTTGGTGTTGTTTTAAAATGGTCGATTGCATCTTTTATTGATGGAACAAAATTTGGTCTTAATAGTTGTATAAACTTTTTCCAGCCACTATCTATAACTTCAGGGCTAAACATACGAAGAGCTTCTACCCATTCGATTATTTGACGTTTATGTAAAGATATTCTGCCTTTATTTAATACGCGTAAATACCCATCAAAATCGTTAATATATTTTGTTTGTATAAATTTAGAATATTCACGCTTTTCTTCATCAGACATTCTATTATAAGGTTTATTAAAGTCAGACATTGTACTCTATCTCCATATCTTCTACATTTTGTATAGATATACCGTACATTGCAGCCCACTTATCAAACACCTTCTGTATTGAAGGTTCTAAATGCCTAACAACTTCTTGTAATCTTTCAATGTAATTTGTTTTTAAATCGCAATCAGGAATGTTTTCTAATAAAGACAGCCAGCTTTTCATCACATTTGGATTTGATGGTGGCCTGTTATACTTAGCCCATTTAGGCAAACAAATAACGTTATTGTCATCGTCAAACAAAAGCATACCTCTATCTTGTAATTCTTTAAAAGCATAATGAAATTTTTCTGAGTCCCAGCGCAAATGATCTAAGCACGCACCAACACCTACGCTATAAAAGCCGGGTAATGGTGTTTTGATAGGGCCACACAGAAAGAACAGCCATAATAGCTGGCCGTCCTGCGATAGCCCTTTAAAGTCGGCAGATACCCACGTTCTAACTGAAACCTCGTAATATCTCATTCAGATATTATTTTTTTAAGCTTTTTAATTGTAAGCTCGGCTGCATCGTAGGTGTGGTCTTTCACTGAACCAGTAATCCAAACCATAACTTTTTCTTTTACATCGGCACATTTTTCATCGTCAGCTAACTCTTCTATCTTTAAACGCTGTTCATCTGTCATTGGCTTATCTTCTTCAAATTCAGCTTCAACCTTTTTTGCCTCAGTAACTTTTTTCTTTAACTCTTGAGTCTTAGTTTGTGTTGCAGTGGCCACAACAGCTTCTTTAGGAGCGTTGGCCTGCTGCATCTCATCTTCTGTATACACTCCACTTAAATCGTTTGGAAATGCTTTACGAAGGGCTAATGCTTCCGCGCACTTACCCAGCATAAGGTAAGGCATCTTTTTCCACATAAAAGACTCACCACCTTTAGGGCAATACGCATCCCATATAGCCGTCGCCGCAAAAGATACTTTTACACCGCCTACAATTTTATACACAGTTGCGGTAGCTGTTATTGGGTGCTGCATCTTTGCTTTTAACATATCAAACATTGACATATCATTATTAAATAGATAGTCATCATTACCAGCATACTTACCAGTGCGTTCAGCAATAGCTCTAAAGCCGTCAATACCTGTTTGTATTGTAGCTTTGCCTCCACGTTTTATAAAATGGATTTGTCTACTTAAGGGATCTAACCCAGTTCGGCTGCATTGGTACAAAAATAGCTTTAGCTCATTATCTGATGCTCCAACAGCTACTGTTTCTTTAATCGTTGTTATTTGGCCTGGGGTAAAGTCAACGTCTTTCATTACCAAGCTTGTTTCTTTGCTCATATAACCTCCTATAATGGTTTAATTCTAAATGGTCGTGATACGCTTTTGTAACTATACTTAGCGTATGTTTCAGGGTCGTCTTTTTTTAATGCGGCGCTCTTTAACCGCGTAGACTCAATAGGTTTAAAATACAATCTAAATCCAGTGCAATCTACTAACACCCTATCGCCTAATGCTTCTTGTATTTCACGTTTCTTGCCATCAACAAGCTCAGTAGCTTCTTGCTGCAAGTCTTTCATTGTAACATACTCTTCCATAAGAACGTCAAGTGAATTGTCTAATGGTATGTCGTCCGACTCCACTTCTGCTAATTTCATTAATTGCTCGCCTTGACAAGTATTTCTAAATTCACAGTTACTACAACGCTTATCTTTAACATCAAGTCTTTCAGGAGTAGGGCCATTCTCCACCATTCTCCAAAAACTTTCTCCAACTTCTTCAATGGAACGCTGCAATTCTTTGTCTGCCTCAATATCAAAATGAATAAACTCCCAGTTATCAGCCCAAAGAATAGCATAGCTACCCCACTGTCTGCCGGTTGTTAGTAAATAGTGCTGCATTTGAAATATCCAACTATCAGGTATCCCGTCATCTTTAATCTTATAATACATAGGACGGCCAACAGATTTACATTCTAATATACCGGTGCCTCTATCATCAATAGCTACAATCTCCGCATCTAAATGGCACATAGCCCAAGGCAATTGTTCATTATTTATCATTCGGTTAACGCGCCGTATTTTACGCTCAGTAACCTCAGAGTATTCATCTCTGATTAATTGCTCAAGTTTATTGCCGCGCTTCATTACGTTGGATGTGATTACTGGATAGTCAGGCTCTTGTTCAGTCTTTTCGTACCAAAGTTTACGAGCACAACCGTAGGGTTTTGCATTAAAAAGGTGATGTATATCAGAGCCTCCAAGACCAGTCAGTCTTTCTTTGAGAAATTGTTCTCTATCCATATTAATCTTTTGGTGTAACTAAATTGCCAAGAGCAATATAGAATAACCCTGGAGTCAGTCTTTTTACACTTCCTTCACTGCAACGAACTACCATCTTTTGAACTTCTCGCTCAACAACGTCATTTATCAATTTCATTGTATCATCGCTTACTTGAATGTTAGCTTTATTAAACTTTGCTCTTACCTGATTTGCTCTTAATAACATATTGTAGCCCTTTGTTTTGCCTCAAATGTAAGCCAAAAAAACAATTTCGCCTAATATATTATGAGAAATCTTTATACTTCAACTGATCTACGATACCAACCGAAGAAATATTTTTCTAAACTTGGACGCTTTGTAATCAGTTTGGAGTAGTACAATAACCTGTAAGCAGTTAATCTTTCAGGCTCTAGTTTTTTACTTTTTACGGCCTTTAATGTTTTCGGGCCCAACTTTCCATCAATAACTAACTTTGCACCTTTTGCGTTTGTTGCCTGCTGCACAACCTTAACGGCTCTTGAGTACCCCATGTTAACAACCATATCAAGATATACTTCTTGCAACTCAGCTGGAAACGAT
>TARA_R110000824_G_scaffold8365_6_pt1 | contig 10246 bp, 12 predicted proteins | sample TARA_R110000824 | Tara Oceans TARA_R110000824 (sample SAMEA4397747) | marine metagenome | biome: Polar Biome; feature: [MES] marine water layer (ENVO:01000295) within the mesopelagic zone...; material: water (ENVO:00002006), including particulate matter (ENVO:01000060) such as...... | reverse complement strand
CATGGAAGCCTCGGCCTGTGGCGACCAACCGTGCATCACCCTCCAATCGACTAAGAAGAACGGCCACATCATCTTTCACCTGCTCTATGGTGTATCGCTCGTTGGAATCGAAGTCCCACCATGCTCTATCCATTACGGCGGTGTTATCCTTGTCTTGAAGGTCGGTGAAACCATACAGGCTGGTGTAAAGGTCAGCCTTACCGTTGAGTTTGCGAATATACTCCTTGAAATCAACCCTGTTAGTGCAGGCCATCCTCTTGAGGCCTATCTCACGAGGAAATATCAGAAGTTCCGTCATATCTTTCAATGGCTCCGCATTCTGAGCATTTTTGGATGGTGCTAACACCTAATTCTCTCCCCTCGACCATACCCACATTGAAAACGAATGAAGTGTTCCACCAAGTCTCCTTATTGCAGGTTCCACATACAGCGAGAAAGGACTGACTTTCATCTGAACTCACGGCCTTAGCCTCGAAGGTATGTAGAATGTAGGGATGTAAATATTTGAGGGCATAACTGCTTGCACCGCCAAACTCCACATCTCTATCTCATCTATCATATTGTTCATACTAATCTCTAGACTCTCTATTTTAATCAACGCTGCATCTAAGTCTGCTTCTAAGTTACTCATTATCATTCCATCCTATTGTCGGATTTTTTCCAGCACCATGTAGTTCCTCATCACAGGCTAAATAGAACTCACAGTAATTGGCGCAAAAGTAATCACTCCAATTTGGGTTCCATTTCAGGTCCTTGATGCCTTGAATCGTCCGTGCGTAATCCTTCTCGAATGCTGTATGGCTCCGCTTGCCTAATTTCTCTATGACCGTGATGCCCTTTTCATCACCCATGAAAACTTCCTTTCTCTTACTTGACAGTAGGGTAGATGCTGTGCGGGAGTTGATACAGTCAGAAGATATGAGCATCATGTGCGTCACCGGTCCATACTTCTCTTCATAGCCTAGCAGTCGTATCATTCGGGTATAGAAGCACAACTCCCTTCGCACCCTGCTCAGTTTGCCTGTGCTTAGGTCACCTGTCTTCAACTCCATGATGCATAGACCACCATCAGGGTGTTGCATGAGGCCGTCCCACATACCCACCAACATAACATCGAACTCAGGGTCATAGACCTTGTGCTTCACTTCTGCCTCAATCGGTTGGAAGTACTCAGGACCCCATGCATCCAAGCGTTGTGCCTCCATAATTGCGATTTCGTCAAAGGTGTCGTCATAATCTGTACCAACGGGTAACATCCCTCGTATGATATTTTCGTCGCCTTCTCCGTCGTTCATTCCCAAATACTCGTTGTCCGAGTCCCAACCAGTGTAAAGGTCTTCGACCCCCGCATGGACTATCGTTCCCTTAATCATGAACTCGTTAGCAGGGAGGCGTACATCAGGTAGGGCTACCTTATTCCACCAATACTTCCTCAAGCATTGACGAGCCAGCATAAAGGATGACTTGCTCATGCGTAGGATATTCTGTTCTGTGACCTGATAGGGGTCATAGGTCGAATCAACCCCATGATAGACTTCAACAGCGTCCTTCCTCATGAACAGTCATATTCGGTGTGGCTTATAAGACTTGCGCCAAACATAGAGCGCATAGAAGAATGTAGTAATGAAAAGAGCAATAACATGAACACCTAGTAATACCTGTCCTTCGGTCAGGGTGCTTAGACCGGTATGACTAATATCCACACAGAACACCTGCCTATTTTCTCCGCTATGAATCTCTGCGTAACATGCCTGAACATCTCCACCATCCCAAGCATAATCCTTGAACTGCTCCCAATCGAAGTTCGCCATGTCTTCAAATTAGAGCATTGGCCGGGACCTAAGTGAAGGTTATTCCTCTTCGTCCGACGCAAAGGGGTTTTCGATGTGCGAGAAGCCGTTAAGACATTCTTCGACTTCCTCACCATCCTCGTTAATCCTATTGGGACAGACAGGGAACGCCTGTATTTCCTCGAATGTATGTGGATAGATGACCTGCATACCACAGCCGGTACAGGTCTCCTTAGTTGCTAGGTCGTCTTTCAACAAGTGAAGATGTAGTAGCGTTGTCATATTCTCAGCGTGTCTGCTGAAATCAATGAACACACCTACCAGTTGGTTATGCTTTTCCTCTATCAAGTCTACCTTTTCTTGCATCTCAACGAGGTCTTGCCTCATGACCTGCTTCACTGTTAGTTTCTTTCCTGTTCTCTGTCCCTTAACCATCATAACCACTCTATACTTTTCCTACCCTTCTTTGCGTCATCTAATGGTCCCATGTTCCAGCCTGCTATCTCATAAAACGGTTTGACCTTTTCAATAATATAGCGTTCAACCATCACCTCGTAACCTATCTGAACACCTTCCGGCAACTCTGCCACTTTATCAAAGCCTATAAACCTGCCGGTGTCGTCAATCAACACCCAAAAGTATGAGTTCTTACGATATTCCTTGCCGAGATTTGTATTCCCCCATAGTGCCGCTGCCGCAGGACCACCTATCGTCTTGTAGTCTTCGAGATTTTTCTTCAACCTGCCTTTCATCTTCAAGTCCTCAAGTGAAGTCTTCCCTTCTACTATGTCGTGGATAATATCTGAAACCTTTTCGGTCACCCATTCCTGCGACCGCCCATCAAGCATTGAGTTTATCGTGGTGTTCATCGCGTGTTTCATACTCTTAGGCATTCGTGCCTGCTTAGACTCTATCCCCTTGATGTAGTATTCGGGTTCATGAAACTCACCATCAGTCCAGACCACTTTACCTGCATATCGGTTCTTAGCCTTGAGCATCATGCGTTCACAGTATTTCTCAAATTCAGTTTCGATGGGGTGCATCTGCTCGTTAATCCAACTAACCATAGCGACACCTTGTTCGGGGGAATCAACGGTAACGAACACCGAGTCTGTGTGGCCGTAAATGACCTCCTGCCCCTGTTCCATACACTTATCTCGTAATTCCCCAAGTGTCTCCCTTGATGTGCGAGTGATTGCTGCGGCTACCGCTGGGTGATACAACCCATACCGGCTGTCTCCACACACACCGTATAGAGAAGCCACTAACGACTTAGTGGCGTATTGGGCCGAGTTCCATTTAGCCTTTTCCTCCTTCGTCACCGAAGCCTTCATATTACTCTTGTATTCGTTGCGTAGGTTGGTAAGTAGGTTCATCGCTCGACCTAATGCACCTGTTGGTGCTTCCAAATCGAACCCATCCCCCATGATAGTCTCCCACGATATGTTATTCTTGACCACATTGGAGTGATACATCGCTCGCACATCCATGATAGCGACTGATTCATATAGACCGGGTTTAGGTTCCTGTATGTCTGCCCCTTCGTACTTCTCAAATTCAAACTGAGGCTTTGAAGGAAGTCGAAGACTAAACTCTTCATCACGCATCAGAAGGACCGTACATAGCCTAGTCACCCAAGGAGTGGTTGTGAAGTCGCATTGGACTATATGTTGTAGGTTTAGAAAGTGGTCGATGCAATTCAGCATCTTATCGAGTTTCGGCATCAGCGCCACATCCTGTATGTTGTACTCGATATACCTACCAATGTCCGTGTAATAGGTATTGTGTCCGTCTTCTAACTCGTGCTTAGTGTCGTCACCCAAGACATAGGCCGAAACATCGGCAAGACTCTGACCGGGTAACTGACCATTTTGCACACGCCACAGACGGCAGAAGACCACCATTAGGTCAATAGTCAGACGGCCTAAGATGCATTGTGAATAGTCGTCAAACTGATACCGGACAGCACCGTGAGGACTCATTCTTTTCCCAGCATTCCATTCATGTCTCTTGCAGGCATCAAACAGGACTCGCATATCAGCACCCATAAGCCACCAGCCGGTCAACACATCAGGGTCCTTTTTCATCATCACATGGAAGAAGTCGTCAAGCAATTCCTTTTCACTCTGGAAGCATCTAAGGGGGGTGTCGAACACCCTATCCCCTATCTTACTCACCATAGGCGGGAAGTTAGAGCCGGGTGGGGCGACGAACCATGTTAGATACTTCCCCATGTAATTGTCGAAGACTGTCGCTACCGTCACTTCTTCTTGTTCATTCCATTCAAGGTCGAGATACCACACGCGATGCTTGTAGAACGGATAGTGCCTACCGGAATCCACTAACACTCGATTGGTGAAGGGGATATTGCATTCCCATGTCTGAGAAAATTTACGGTTCATATCAGTAACCGCATAAGGGTCTGCGAGGGACACTTTGGTCAGGGGTTCACCATACACTCCGGTATAACCATCTTCCTTACCGACCGCTTGCACCAATTCTGCTTCCTCTGTCCGAAGAAACCCATAAGGATATATGTCTCCTATCACTTCTTGCTTCCGGTCAAGGGTGATTGGGTCACGATACCTAACGGCAACCCTTCGACCACCTAACCTATCCACTATCACACCCCTACGTAGGGGGCGTGGCTTATAATCTTAACAGAAATCTGAGGGCCTTATGAATTTTGTCGTAGGGTTTTCTTGAAAGCAGTGGAACCACTCACATAGGTTCTTAATTCCCTCTGCACTGAATGGTCTAACAAACTCCCAATCGTTGTGTGCTATAACCCAAGGGTTATTCTCAAGTTCCATACATAGTTCGTCGTCTTCTGCGAACCAAATGACCTTCTTACCTTGCATGTGTGCGTACATGACCTCCATGCAGGTCCCTATACTGAGTTCCTTCGGGATGTAATTTACAATGACCACATCACTTCGGTCTATCATCAGTTTATCTCGTGGGACTATGAGTTCTTTGAAAGCCTCATCATAATGAACATTCCCATATTGCTCACTGACCATTGGGTTGAATACATCATACCCGTTGGAGGTCAGAATATCGAAGGCCATTTCTCGCCATTCTAAGGAGCGGTTCCTGTCTTCATCGTGAAGGATTGGTCCGCATAGATAGAAGGTGACGGTCAGATAATCACCCAACCGGAGACGGCGAAGTTACATACACATTGGCGGCAACAGTCGTCGAATTGTTTCAGAGCAAGTAGACTATCACAGCAACTCATTCAATCTTCCGCCTTCCCCGAGGCCTGCTTTGGATGTTGTGTCTAACGAGCCATTGGTTTATAGTCATAGGACTCACCCCGCACATATCCGCTATCTGCTTGAGCGTTAAGTCAGCACGATGATACTTCTCAATAAGCCATGTACGGTCACGATAAGATTTAGGTCGTGAAGCAGATGGCCCACTGTCGAGCCTATACCATATACCATCTACAACTATTCGCTCCCCTAAGTGAACGGTGAAATTATCGTCATCTGTCTCAATATGTGCTTTAATACTCAATCTTATGGCTTCCTGCCTCTGGGCTTACTGTATATTGCGAATCTATTGTTACATATAAGCCTTACGGAGCGTAGAGCCTAAACCCATTTCACTCTTTTATCAGTCTTGAACAAGTCTTGTTTCAACTCCTTAGTCATTTTGATGTCGGGGACTGTCTTGTAAATTTGATTACGCAGGTACGGTCTGAGTTTTTCTTTTGCTATTCTGCTGGATGCTCCTCGGACCGCTGCACCCCTATTCACTCGAAGGTATTCAACCTGCGAGGGAAATCGTTCGGCCCATGCCTTAGACGCATGGTGGAGCATCACAGGGGTCATATTCTTAATCGGTGTGTCGTCATAGTCCTTGCAGGAGACATCATAGATGATACCATTACAGACCCTATGTGATAGGTGGTAGCCTAAGCACCTATCCCCTTTCATAATGGTCAATAGCAGGGCTTGGTCAGGTGTGGTGGCTGCATACTGATTGAACACGTCGAGGAAATAGTTTGGCTTCCATGCTGTCTTTGCCCTCTGACCTAACCACTTGATGGTCAAAGCCTTGCATGATTCCAGCGTATCGTAGGGAACTTCGCCCCAATACGCATTGATATTCAACGCGCCCGACTCACACAGCGACTCAGCGCGATTACAGGGGCGGCGCAACTGATTCTTATTAACCCCGAACCTATCTGAGAACGCTGATAGATGATAGACATATTCGACATTATCCTTTACTTTCTCAACACCGAATCGTGAAGGAGCCCAATCCAAATCTTCATCGCTCATGAAACATGGTATGCCCGCTTCGGTCAGAGTATCTATGACTTCCCAATTACTCGGGGGCAGTATAGAATAGAGAACTTGCGTTCCCATTATCTGCCTGTCCTTGATGACCACCACATCATCATTCACATACCCTACCTTGAAGACATGGGGTTGATGCATCAGCCTGAGCGGGGACTGATAATATCGTGGATGACGGTAGGCACGGAACAGACCATTACGGTAATCTAACAGGTTGTCTAAGGTGAGCGGTTCAAACTCGGCTAGGCTTAGAGCCATTCAATGTCCTCAATCTTGTCTTCAACATCAAGGTACTGAAACTCATCCTTGATAGTCTTTGGGTCGCCCTTGAAGAAGATGAGAACATTCTGATGTGTCTTACCGAGTTTGCGGTTGTTAGCGAATTGCTTATGCACTCTGATAGGCAGACTCCCAGCCACCGTGATTAGAATACACTCGTTGTATAGTATGGCTCCTGCTGACTGAAATGCGTCAATGGTGTCGCTGACGAAGTTTCGATAGAAGCCTTCCTCATTTCGGAAGTCACCCACGACGAAACAGGCGAACCTATTAGGCTTGAGCATCTCAACGCTTCGTTGAATGATTGTGCGGTATGTGTCGAGGAACAAATGATGGTCCATTGTTGATAAGTCTCTTAGGTCTTCTGAATAGACTTCAAGGTCACCATACGGGGGGCAAGAGAATATGAAGTCCCATTCCCCGTTAATCTTCTCCTGTATATCCCAAGCATCACCAACGACCCAACTAGGCATAGGCATATCACTATCCCCTAGTATCTCGAGGCCTTGAATCCTATTGGCTTGGACTTGGTCGGAACGCAACTCCATACCTGCGTATTGATGGCCTCCATGTGCGGCCACTATACCTCTAACTGAACCACCACAGAAAGGGTCAAGAATACTACCACCTTCGGGACAGAACCAGTTATACATTAACTCAGTCAGTACCGGGTCGAATATCGAAGTACCCGACGCCCTGTTCTGAAACGCATCGGAGTCCTTTAATGCGGCACTTGTTGTACCGTCGTCATTCTTATGGAGCCATGCGCTGTTTTTCCCTGTGCCTCCACCGGGGATAGCGCGTAAATCTTTCTTGGCCTTTTGCTCAGCATTCCATGTCTTCTTGTCTCCGATAGCGAATGTCTTTGCACTCCCTTTTGAATCGCCACCGATTTCAACCTCGTCATCACTTAGAAGGATTCCCTCCTTCTGCAATTGGTCAACGTCATACTGCTTTTTACCGAACATATAGGTCATGTTGGATTTAGACATGGCGATTAACTGCTCGCCACGCCCCAACTCTGACCGGATGCCCTTCTTAGTCCACCATCGCTTACGGTCCTGCCAGTAACCCTGTCGAGCATCAAGAATGCTAAAGGGTGGTGCGCCGTAACGCTCCTTTAGCGGGGTTCGGATGATGTATCGTTCGACATTACTCATACTATCAGACAACTTCCCATTCAATTAGAGAAAGTATATCAAGATTGCATTCAATCCATTCCTCAATTGATTGGTCTGCTAGGTCCATAGCATCAATAGAATGAATCTCACGGCATCTGATTTCAATATCTATGGTCGTCATGTGGCCTCACCACACTCCGGACAAGGCTCCCAGCAAGATTCGCAACCCGTCTGTGAGCCACAGTCACATGACCATTCGTCTTCGTCGTAGCCCATCCATTCACCACAATTCCAGCACTCGCTCCAACTGCTATCACGCTCACCATTTAGAATAACATAATGCTCATTGTTAGATGTTTCAAGAGTGGGTTCCTTCTCGAATAAGATTCCGAGTCCTTGGGCGTCACCCATGTTCGCTCTATCACAGCACTCGCGGGGGACTATCGCCAAAAGACCGGCATCCACCCCACACTCACCGCCGCTAAACTTCCAGCAACCGTCGCCTCCGGGACTGTCCCAGCATTCGACGGTGTATGTTTCACCATCAATCTCCCATTCGATATAGGCAGGTTCATCTCCATGATAGCCCGAGTTCTTGAACAGTAGGTTGCAGAACTCATCCCAACGGGCGTCGTCTATCACATAGCAGGGGTCGCCCACATAGTAGTTCCATGTGGGGGAGTGTATTATGTTCGCCATCCTAATCACCTCTTCAAGACAGCCGCTTGGAAGACCCAATCGTCATTATCGAACACTGCTATTAGTCGGATGCCCTGTCCCTCTGGTCTGAAATCTAAGAAGCATAGGCTCACTAAGCCGTCATAATGTGATAGGATTTGCTCTAACCCACCTTCATAGACAGACTCGAACGCTTCATCATACGGGCATTCCTCGTTAAGGATTGTGACGGTTTCACCTTTAAGGTCTGTCCCTGTTCTAACGGATAGGGTGTGGTCACCATCGTGGATGAATTGATACTGATTGAGTTTCTGCGAGTTGATGTTGTCGCACTTCAAGGCGTCGTGAAGCATAGATGAGCCGGTATCGGCACAGAAGAACGAACCACGCTCGGAACCATCCTTCATCTTATAGGAGGTGTTGCTTATGTTAATCTGCTCCGCTAAGGACAGGGACTTTTCCTCCCATTGGGCGATTGTCTCCTGTGTGTGAGGAAATGCAAGGCTACCGGGTTCTGCAACAAGGGTTGTTTGCTTCCCCTTGCTCTTAATTCTGAGGGAACCCCCATCCTGCTTAAGTATCGCTTCTCCACCGTGCGCTGAAAGGACTCCCAACAGGCGTTCAATGTCGGGAACAACAATAGCGTCTTCTCCTTCCTCCCAATCACAACCCATTGAAAACTGTGCAAGGCTCGTCTTACCATCACGGACTAGGCTGGTCGTCTTAGCCTCTAGAGCGCCTCCCGATTGGCTTCCTTGAAATGGTCGAATCACGCAACCGATGACTTGTTGCTGAGGCTTTGCATTTACGAACTGCTTTCTCGAAGTCACTTCAAGAAGCCTCTTGAGGTCTGCGGTTTTCACCTTCATACTACGGCCACCCTGCTAAAGCATATAAGTCTGCCTATCAGATGAGTCCCATATCAGGTAGTCCATTCCATGTGACCTTTCCGCCCTTGATTTGAAGAACATCGTGGGTAGTCCCAACGAACTCACTCCCTGTCCCCTTCATTTCCTCAACGGTTCCACGAACCACAAACTCCTTAGCGGTTAGTTTAGGGTCTGCCCTAACACCTGAGGCTTCATCTCCCTCTTTGGTGTATCGGGCTAAGAATATCTGCTGGCTCATGTTTCGCTGGGTTCCATCGACCCATTCAGGCTTTTCACCAACCTTCATGAGAACCTTCTTACCTCCCCCATCGCTGAGGTATGTCTTGTGGTCCTTCAAGTGGAATGTGAAGAACACTCGATTGACCGGCAGGGCTTGAATTCGATACAGGGTGTCGCGGAATGTCTGATTCCTCTCGCGCCACTCCTTCTGATTGAATGAGTCCCCTTCGTCAGCAATCACTCCCTTCTCCAATAGTGATTCGCGCATAGCGAACTCGCACCACTTGAGATAGGTTGAACCGCCGTCGAATATGATAGCAGCAACATCCTCGTCAGCCACTATCTGACCGGCAATAGTCACGAAGGCTTTGACCTTCTTAACCAAACCGGTCCATGATGTAGTAACACCGTCTTCCTCGAAGATTGAATCGTCAGTTTCGTCGAAGAGTCTAAGCACAACCACATTAGGGTCGTCAGGACAGACAAACCGGACCGTTGCTTCGGCTGATGAATCGAAGTCGAATATGATGACCTTCTTCCCTTCCTTAATCTCTTCCGGTGTACGGGACAAAGCGAGGGCAAGCCCCGTCTTACAGGTGTTCTCCTTCCCAACCAGAGCCATACGGACCGGTGTTGTTTCTAGTCTTCGCTCAACATTCTTATTGAATTGTGAACGGTAGTGTGCAACGTCATACGATGGAGTCTTAGCCTTTGCTGACTTAGTAGAGGCCTTAGCCCAACCTGCCTGCGCCATGCTCAGTCCTCCCATGATTCTTCGTCGATAGCAACGGCGGCGACGGCATCAACACACCACCAACCATGACTCACGAAACGCATCTCGTCATCACGGCTCTTGTAAGTCTGTCCCACTATGAGAACCTGCGAACCTAGCCCGAAGTTTAGAAGATGCTCCTGCGAACCCGGAATAACCAAGTCTTGACCGGGTGCTGCCGATGTAA
>TARA_R110000824_G_scaffold60997_1_pt1 | contig 10251 bp, 13 predicted proteins | sample TARA_R110000824 | Tara Oceans TARA_R110000824 (sample SAMEA4397747) | marine metagenome | biome: Polar Biome; feature: [MES] marine water layer (ENVO:01000295) within the mesopelagic zone...; material: water (ENVO:00002006), including particulate matter (ENVO:01000060) such as...... | reverse complement strand
AATTACTTGTACTATTGTACTATTAATAGATTTGAGAATGTTTGAACCACCACCAGCTCCACCATATTGACCTGAAGTAATTTGAAAAACACCATTAGCTTCATCCTTGAAAACAATCTGATTAACTGCATCTTCTCCTACAAATGTTATTGGGTTGTATGATGTAGTTGAACCAGGAGCTAATCTTAATGATTCAGTAGAAACTGCATCAGCATCAGTAATACTAAATCTTAATTCACATCCATTATCATCAGAAGCCCATAGTACATCAGTAATAGCTTCTATCTGTGCACCTTCAATATTAGAAGACCCACCACTTGCCTCTGCTCCTAAAAAAGTAATTGCACCAAGCCTATGACCAATTCCCATAGTAACATTATCATCTGAAATAAGCTGTATTTCTGCACCTGAACCTGCTCCAGAAGCTGCTGTTGATTTTACTATAAAGCCAGGATTTGCTAATGCACCAACAACACTTACACTTGTAGTTGCAAGTTGTAATGCAAAAGTAGTATCATTATCACCATCTTTTACTGGCACTAAAGTAGCACCATTACCTCCTCCCTCTGTATCTACATGTAATAGTTGTTCGTAACTATTTGCTATTGTTTGTCCTTCTAAAGTTGCCATATCTAAATCTCCTTAAACTGATTGTTCCCAATTGTTGTTTTGATTTTCCCATAGGTCTACATGTGTTTCCCAGAAACTCCTAAGAGAAGCTATGGATTCGTCTAAAATTGTCATTATTGTGTTTGTTAATCCTAACCTAGGCATCTTATGGACCAAAGTAAATAACTACTTTGTCTCCTGCTGTTTGTAGATCTAAGCTTAACCATCTACCATATATGGTTATACCTTTTGGAAAGGTATCACTAGTAGCAACAGTTGCACCATTTGTGCCAGGACTTGCTGCTGTAGTTCCATAATGAAAGCTTGTTGATTCAGGTGTTAATGCTGCAAACTCCACATCAGTTAACATTGTTACTGCAATAATAACTGAGCCTGTAGGTGGAGTATATATATCTGTAGTGTCGTGAAATGCTGCTCCAGTTTGACCTAATGCAACATTTTGTGCCTCTACTACTGTGTAATTGTGAGCTGAGCTCTTTCCAATAGCCATTTTCTTTCTCCTTGTTTATCGTATGCCTTTCCGTGCAAGAAATTTCACATGGGCATATCGTATTAAGTTGCTTCTGTGTATGTAGAAGTTTCAGTCATAGTAGTTGTTGATACCACAACTTCTGTCATGGTTGTTGTAGATACTACTACTTCTGTCATCCTTCATCCTTATCTCTTGTGCTATGAACTGTAGGTTCAAAACCTTGTAATTTAATTACTGCTTTTTGAACTCTACCAGTATTAGCATATCTTTTTCCTTCTCTAACGCCTAAATCGTATTGACGTTCCCAATAACTTGCAGCTTGTAAAGTGGTAGGATTTAATTCATATCCTCTTTGTATAGCTTTAGCAACTACTGCATGTCTAAATTCTTCTGAAATATCTGGCTCTTGATTATATCCTGTAGTTGTGTTTGATACACCTGTATCAGCAGAAATAAATTTGTTTGGTTTTTTAACTGCAAATATAGTTACAGTTTTAACTTCACTTGGAGAACTATATGTGGTAGATGTATTTCCAATTGAACGTACAATGATAGCTATTGCATCACGTTCTACCCAATATGAAACATTACGTTGACTACTTGGCATTTTTATGTTCCATCACTACAGCAAATTTTGCTGTTTTAGATGCTCCTTTATGTGCCTTATAAACACCTTTTGTTTTCATTAACTTATATGTAGTCTTTCCTGTTTTCATCCAGTGGAAACCTTTTGGAGCTGGTACTAATTTCATCATGTTATATCTCTCTGTTCTGGTCTAGTTCCTAATCTTGGGATATCAAATCCATCATAATCTACTGAAGTTATTTCTAAAATATCATCAGACAATCCATAATATCTTTGATCTACTACTGTGCTAAATGTAAAAGCACCTTCTTTAATTCTTGTTTTTCTAGCAAAATCATCTAGTGCTGCATTAAGCCATAATCTAATTTGTGCTTCACTTACAGCTGGATGATGTTGTCTTACCATTTCTATCATTTGTTTTTGTGTCATTGCCATTTATTTTTGACCTCTAATTCTTTGTAACTCAGCACGATAATCTTGTTCTAAGTTTTGTGCAGAAGCTAATGTTGCATTTTGTAATTCTATATCTTCATTAGCATTATCTTCAGAAGATAGTTTAACCATAAATTTAGCAGCAGCTCCTAACACTACAGAATATTCAGCACTACTAGGAAAATTATCTATAGCAGTTGCACTCACTATACTACCACTACCATCAAAATCTGTAGGATATGCAAAACTTAATATCTCACCTTTTTGACTTACTGTAGGTGTATCTAATATAAATAAACTACTACCTTCATAATAAAATACAGGGTCTCTATCTTGAGTAGCATCTGCATAATAAATACTTCCTGTATCTGCAGCTCTGGCAGATTGCCCATGAGTTACTTCGGTAGCATAGAAACCATTTCTACTAACAGACAATATTCTACTATCACTTATACTAGTTGGATTACTAGTTACTTCTGTAAGTGTAGCATTTTGAATAAGATTTTTTCTAGGTAAAGTATCAGCTACTTCTCTTGCTGTAGATAATAACATATCATCTAGTGCAACAGTATCTGTTATTGTTCTACCTACTAAATCTTCTACTTTTACTTTAAATGTTGACATTTTTTCTTTCTAACAGATTTGGGGTAAAACCTTTATACGTCTTACCCCTAGTTCTGTTTAACTATTTATTATCCAGTTGCAGTAATAGCATCATCGTGTACAGCAAATGCAGTAACGTAATAGTTAGTTCCATCACAGAATATATCTATTCTTTCACCAACTACAGCAGTACTTGCAATAAATGTTACTTTATCTGCAGCATCAATAACTATATTAGTATCTGCAGCATCTACACCTACCATTACATCATCAGTACCACCAATGATGTCAAAATGATTAGAACCAGCAGTTCCTAAAAAGAAAGTGCCTGTCCAACCTTTTGCATCACCAACAGCAGGTAATGTAATATCATATGCACCTGCCTGAGAACAGATAAAAATTTTACCTGTATCTGCAGGAGACAATGATTGTGTAGCTGCCAAAGTCTTAATTGCAGCGTTTGTTCCTCCGATAAATGGTCTAGCCATAATTCACCTCCCTTAATCTGTTATTGTAAAGAGTTTATGGGATTCTACTAAGGTTATACCAATACCTTCATCAGACATGTATTGATCCTTTACTCCATCAAATGCATCATCAGTTTTGATGTTTGTTTGATAGACTGGTGGTCTATATACAGAATGAAAAAGATTCTCATCAGAAACAATAAGCATTTGCTTGTTATGCTCTGATCTAAGAACTGGTGTTGGAACTAATGCAAGAACTCCATGAGGAGTTTCTAACATTCTCATATTAAAACCATAAGTACTTCTTTCTGTTGGTCCTAAGTTTACAGTCCAACCTGAGTTTCCTGCAATACCTGAAGAACCATCTATTTTAGAAAAGTAACTCATAGCACCTCTACCACAGAATGCAAACTTCATTCCTTCTTCAGGAACATATTGGAAAACTTTTTCCATATCGTCTACAAAGTTGCTGTAGCTGTAAGTTGCTTCTGAAATGGTAAACCTATTCTGGTCATCACCAGAAGTAGCACCATACTTTTCAATAGCAGTTAATATTCCAACTGTTGAACGTACAACATTTCCAGATGCATCTGTAAGAGCAGCATCAGCAAAAGTTTCACTTCCACCTAGGTTAGTTCCTTTTGGATTATGTCCAAATAAGAAAGCACGTTCTTTTTGAATCTTATGCTCTTGTGCTTTTTGCATTCTAAGTCTTGCCAACTCAGAAGATTCTCCACGTAGAGCAGCAGCTTCTAAAGTACCAGTAATCTCTAATGGTGTCTTAAAGATTTGTGTACTATTATAAACTACTTGTAATTCATCAGACCATGCAGCAGGGGCAACAGTTCCTTCACCATGAGCATTACCAATAACAACAAATTTGTCATTATCGTTAGCATCAATTGCTGTAGTACCAATGTTCTTGAATTTAACATCATCAGCAGCAGCTGAAGTTGTTATAAGTGCATGTCCTAACATTGTAGCATAGGATGGTGCTTGCCATACTTCAGCAACAAGACCTATCCATGAAGCATCTGGTACTGAGGCTAAGCCTGAAATATTATCAACTGTTAAAGCAGCAGATTCAGAGTTTGAACCAGCAGCTACATTAGCAATGTCTGTTCCAGCGACTAGGAATGTTTGTCTTTGCCATGGGTTTCTATGTTCGAACATTTTGAAAACGGGGTCAGTAGGTGTTCTTTGTTCACGATTGGCTACTAGAGTTGTAAAAGGAGTTACATCAGTCCATAGTTCTTTTACTACATCTGGGCTGATATAAAAATCTCGCCTATCGGTAAACAATACACCTGAGCCACTAAGATTTTTTGTAGCCATTTGTATTATTTCCTTCTTTTATATGATTTACTAAGAAGAGCTTCATTAAACAATGCTTCATCATCCATTTGAGGCTGTGAAACTCCTGGTGCAACTGTAGTTGTTGTTGGAATTTTTAAAGCTCTATTTTGATTTTGCATAGCTTGTTTCTTTTGCTCTACTTGTTGTTGTTGTTGAATTCCAGGAGATTTTTGAATATCATATAGTTTTACAAGTGAATCCATTGTGATGTTTTTAGGATCTTGAGCCCAGCCGATAAAGTCGGCAGCTTTTAATTGGTCAAAACCATAAGCATTTTGTACTTGACTATATGCTTGGTTAACCATTTGTTTTTCTTGTTGCTTGGCAAATTGAGCATTTTGCTGTTCTTGCCTAACATACTCTTTACGCTCTACATAATCTAAACGTGCATCACGATATTTATCATACTGTATTCTATAGTTAAACGATTTACTCTCTGGGTCATTATATGCGTCAACCTCGTTATAGGAAATTGGTTTATCAGGTTTGATTGGCTCTTCAATTGAATTAGAACGTAGCCCATTCTGGTTTTCATTGGAGACTGATGGTTGTTTTACTTGCTGCTCATAAAGTTGTTTATACTTTTGAGTTTCTTGTGCAATTAAATATGCATCATTCTTTGCCTTATCAGTTTGTGATTGCCAATATGCTATCCTATTAGGGTCATCTTTTGCAGATACTTCTTCTTGTACTTCAGCAACTGGATTGGCTTCTTCAGTTTGAAGTGTTTCTTGATTTTGAACTCTTGTTGATTGTGTAATTGTAGGTACAGGTGCTTTAGTATCTGCACTAGGGTTTTCATACATAAATGTACTATCAACTCTATTGTCAACTTGCTCTACAGCATTACTTTGTTCTGGTTGTTCCATTATTCCTCCAATGGTACTATTGTGTCATTCGTAGGGGTTTCCTCGGCAACGACATTTTTTATTTTCCTTAGTTCATCTTCACTTCTTGACTTATAAAGCTGTGTAGCTAAATCAGCCCTGTTAGCAGTTGAACCAAGTTGAGTTTTAAATTTCTCAACTTCTACTCTCTGCCTAGCATGAATTACTTCACGTTGAGCAGTTTGCAAGTCTCCTTGCAAGTCTTTAATTTTTTTGTCTTGTTGTTGCAATCTTTTCATCATTTGTTGCATTTGACCTTTTCTATTAAGAACATCTTCTACATTTGCAACATCAGTTTGCTTTAGAACTTCTACTTGGTCTACGATACCAGCTCTATAAAGTTCCATATAGTATTCAAAACGTGCGTATCTATTTGATGGTAAAGTAGAACCAGTTACCACAACTACGTCATATTTACCAACTGTTACGTCATTTAGTTTTCCTAGGAATTCACCTGAGATCTCATCATATACGGCTTCATTTAAAATTACTTTTTTTGGTTTATGGTTTGGTTGTAATAATCTTATTACCTTTTGAACAGTATATGTTGCTTGTATGTACTGTATTACAGACTTAGCAAGTTGATTAACTGCACCTTCTATATCATCACGTTTTGATTTAATTCTTCTTTGTCCATACTCGTCTATTGCCAACGTACCTTTATAAGTTTGTGGCATCTGACGTGAATCACCCTGCATTAATGCATATATGCCAAGTATTTTTTCTATATCAGCTTTTGCATCTGCTTCATTTTTATACAATTCGTTAGGTAAAGGAACTGGACCTGCTACTATTGGTTGACCTAACTCAGGGTCAAACTCTATTACAGCAGTACCTGCTCTACCCCACTCTTCTTCTAGTTCTTTTCTATTCATAGAACCTCTTGGTATAAGAAGTTTTACGTTTGTAGAAGATGATGCATGTGCAACAATAAGTGAACGAATTTTATTTATATAGGACTGTAATCCTTTTACCATTCTCACATCACTTTGTGGATATGGATTTCTATTATGATTATTCATCATAGTAACTATTGGATATTCTTCTATAGGTAAGACTGCATCAAATAGTAACTCACCACCTGCTGATACCACCTGTCTTATTCTATCTATTTCAAATTCAGAAACTAAAATATCACCTGTTTCTATTAATTCACCAAAAGTCATTTTCTTTAAAATAGTTGTACTATCTTTTACACCTACAGCAGTTTCTTCTCCTTTAACCATCATTTGTTGTTGAGTTATAGGATTTTGCATTAAATGAAAAGTATTACCAAATTCTTTTTCTATGTCTTCATATTGCTTTACTTCATTATCATCTGTAATAATTTTATCTCTTTTTTTATTAGAAACCTTATAAGCTATTTTTAACTTAAAGAATTCATAATCTTCTGGTGATAAAATTCTTTCATTATTTAAATTAGGGTCAAATATTCTATAATGTGGTATACGTATTTTAGTATATCTTTCTATTACTTCTATTTGTCTTTCATCCCTATTATTCATATTGTAACTATTTATTTCATTCTTAGAAATAATTTGATCCTCAAGACCATAATTAATAGTTTCTACATCAGGAGCTACTTGACCTGAATTTGCTTTTAAAATTATATCTTTAAATTCAGGATACATTTCTATAAGTGTTATTTCAGGGAAAAGGCGTGAGACAATTATATTAGCAGAATCTCTTGAGAATGGGTCAGTCGAGGAAGGGCATAGGTATAAATCAAGAGGGTCTATTGCTTTTATAAAAATCTCGCCTTTTCCATAATCTGCATTAGGATTACTATATGCCATAAGTACACCCATGCCTTTTACATAATAGTCGTCTATAGATTGTTTGAGCTCAGAATTTCCTGTTGACTGTTCCCATACCCAACTCATTAAGTCAGACATAGTTTGACCAGTCTTTACATCACTAGCTTCTCTACCTGTAGATTGGAATCTTGGAGAGTTTGCAGTTAACATAGCTTTTGCTTGTTCTACTGCAGGATATATAACATTAACTACTAAAGGCTCTTGAGCTCTTCTTCTTAGCTCATTTACCTGTTCTTTGGTCCATTGCATACCATTTCTAAATTCATTATCATCGGTAGCTTGTCTTGCCCATTTAGAACGTACAGATGCATACTCAGCTAGGAGTTCTTCGTTCTTCTTAACTTCTGGATGTTTCTCTGCCATAGATTAATCTTATACTAATATAAACAATTTTACAATAAAAAGTTTCATGAAATCATCCAGTCTGTTGATTTTTTTGTAAAATTACTAGTAGAGTGATGATTTTCTTTTACAATCTTTTTATTATGAGGTGGGTAATTATTTTTAGTTGCATAATACAACCCATCTAAAAGGTCATCATGTTTACCTCTAGGAAACATTAACAACTCATCTTTTAATTCACTCATACTTTCACTTACATATATTTTTTTCTGTGCAAACCAAGGCTGCATAGTTTCTAATCTAGATGATTTACTATTACGTGGACTTTCTTTTATTTCAAGACCAGGTATAAATAAACCTTCATCATCAGCTCTTTGACGTAGATAATCTCTTAACATCTCTTGATAACCTACTGATTCTATTCTAGTCTTCATTGGTTTATACTTTTTAAAATATTCTATAATATGATCAGCTAGTTGCATAGGTGTAGACCTTTTTCTATAATAAGGAAGTACATATTTATTATTCTTAGAATCTACAGCAACAGTAACTATTGTAGAATAGTCTGCATGTTTTTTTACAGAACTAGCTGGGTCTATACCCATAAATACATTTACAGGTTCTATTCTACCAGATTCAAATTCTAAACAATGTTCATCATTAATAAATTTAAATTCACCTTTATAATGTTGTAAATATTTTTCTTTAAACATTTGGTCTTCATCACCAATAATCTCACATTGGTATTCACGATAAAAAGAGGACACTCTACCAATAGAATCTAAAGATCTCTTCTCAGCAAGTAATTTTTCTTTTGACCACATCTTTTCCCATAATGCACTTCCATCATCTTGTAATGCTTTATATCTTCTAGATACCCAACCTTGAGTTTTGCATAATGTTTCTACCATACAACGTTGATGTTGAGGTGTACCAATAATAGCAAGTCTACCACGCTTTGCATCTAGTGAAGGAACTAAGCTTTGTAATAACCAACGTAAGTTATACTCCATAGCTTCAGACGTTTTAGTGTTTACCATATCTTCGGGATCATCTAATACAACTAGTGTTGGTCTTTGGTTACCATGTTTAAGTCCAACCACCTGCTGTCCAGTACCTCTGCACATAACCATAGTATCATCTTTTAATACAATCATAGTACGAGACCATTGTTTAGCACAGTGTTGTCCCCAATAACCATATATACTTCTTAACTCTCCACTATACTCTATTGCATTCTTAATAGTCTGTAATAACCTTACAGCATGTCCTTCTGTTTTAGAAGACAACACTACAAACTTTGGTCCTTTTTGTGTAAGTATGTGCCATATAGGAAATACACATGCAACAATTGATGACTTAGCATGACCTCTAGGTGCAATTATATTTAATTTATTCTTAGTTGCATCTTCTAATAGTTCTGCAATCTCATAATGAAAGGGTGGAGATTCAGTAGAGAACATATTAGGAAAACATATTTTTCCAAATAAAATTAAATTTTGAGATAGCTTTTCTTTTATTGCTCTAGAACTCATTAAACTTCTGTTTTATGTTCAGCAACCATTTTCTTTTCTTCGGTTTCTATGTTATCCATAATTTGATTGGTCATATCTATTTGCAATGTATCTGTAGTAATCTTTTTATTAGGTTTCATTTCTAACATATCTACTAAATTCTCAGTTGCACGTAACATATTAGATGGATCTTCTTTTTCTTCTGCTATATTAATAGCTTTTTTAATAGTATCTAAAACAAAACCTCTGTCTATGCCTTTTTCAGATAGGACTTCTTTCATCTTTTCTTCTATCATGTTCTTAACTACCTTTTCTTTAAATAATCTTTTAGCTGTAGCAGCAGGAATCTTTTCATCTGGTCTATATATTGTACCTATCTCGTTCCAGTCTACTCTTTTACCTGCAAATATTTTAGAAACATATGCATTAACTGCATTCTTAGTACGAGTTTTACCTGATTCACGTTCTTGCCATGTTCTAGGCTTTACCATAGAGTAAATACCTACATCTTTATTAGGTTTAAATAGCAGCTTAGAGTTTTTAGATATCCATTGAACACCACAAGTAAGTTTTATTAAACATTTAACCTTACCTCTTAAGTCTGTATAGTTTGTTTTAGCTAAACATTGAGCTACGTACCCATCATCTGTTTCAGCCCAACCACCTTTCCATACATCTTTCCAATGTACAGAGAAAGGATGCTTATCACCTTTCTTAAATACAGTAAACTTCTGTACTTTTCCACCTATTCTTCTTGTTATTGTTTCCATTGATGTAGGGATTAATATATATATTACATGTATATTACTTCTATATACACTAGTAATAGATTACCTAATGTATATACATTACTAATCTTTTTCCTTATTCTTCTTTTGTGCTAAATTTTGTTTAACTATCTCATGTATAATTTCTTTTTCAGATTCATAGTATTCATAATCTTCTAAAAACAATTCCATAGCTTGATCTATTTCATCCTGAGTAGTATAGTCTTCTTCCCATTTACCAGTAATTGCATCAAATACTTCATATCTAACTTTGTTTCTACCCATCTAATAATATAACCTTTTTCTTTTTTAACTGCAAGTAGAGTGATGAAGTTTCAAAATTTACAATATAATGTGTGTGAGAGATGTATAGGCTAC
>TARA_R110000824_G_scaffold6062_6_pt1 | contig 10254 bp, 4 predicted proteins | sample TARA_R110000824 | Tara Oceans TARA_R110000824 (sample SAMEA4397747) | marine metagenome | biome: Polar Biome; feature: [MES] marine water layer (ENVO:01000295) within the mesopelagic zone...; material: water (ENVO:00002006), including particulate matter (ENVO:01000060) such as...... | reverse complement strand
ACGAATCCAATCATTGAGGATAATAACGGAACTAACGACTTCAACGACAATACTCTGTTGGCGGATCAGGACGGGGTCAACACGGCAAACCAATTCTGTATCGACCTAGGATACATTGGTGCCGATGTGAACGCTGCCGGCTCCATCATTGTCAGTGTAGCGGGGGAATTTGATGGCGGGAGACCAGCTTATTCATATGCAGTGTATTATATAGACAATCAGTTCAACTCAGATGGATGGTTTAATTACTTTGAATCTGATCTGGGCACCACCCCGCCCAACCATCAGGAACTGTACAACATAGCCATCTGGGCCGGCATCGAATGCATCGAAAGCGCAACCAGTCCAGCCACTCAGGTATCAGTTTGGGATGGACAATCATGGGAAGCTCCAGTATGGAATGCATCTGCATATTATGATTCCGTTACGGTCTGGAACACAATAGTTTGTGAACCACACACCGAGACGGATGATGGAGCCGAACAACCCATCAGGGGACCAGAAGACATCCAAGACTTCACCCCAACCATTGAGGTGTACACCGGTGCTGAAATTTCACTACAACGGTACTGGGACTCTACCGTGGAGCCAACTGAGTTCCAAGCAGCAACTGCTCTGAATGATATCTCCGTGAGAGTAAATCTAGACGATCTAGACGCTAGTTTGGAGTACACTGGACTCACATACAAGTTCAGAGTGATCAGCTGGGGGGATGAAGAAAATCTATCCGGACTGACGGATCCCGAGATAGACCTGCAGCTGTATGATGGGTATGATGAGATCAGTATACGAGAATATCCATACGAGGATGTGTACTGGAACGATCCAAACTACGTTCCACCACAAACATGGGTCGGACAGGTATGGTCCGGACCAGGCGATCCAAACGAACCCATTCGTGGAATATTAAGTCATGCGTACCGAGAAGGAGGATTGAAAACAATCCGAGGATACGTGATCAGTACGATGGTCGATCAGAGAAATCCAGACTACGTACAGGCCCTGAGGTGGAAGTACTTCATCACAAAGATCTATGTATCTCCGCCCGTGTATGAGGTTCAAGATTTTGGAGTGCTGGGTGGATACGACTTTACAACCATCCCGTTCACAGATACTCGAGATGCAGTAGCACCGATCCCAACACCAATCATTGGAGGACTATCGGACAACTCTCAATATAAAAAATCCATCAATGCACTGTTGAAGTCTGGAGAGTTTGCAGACCAAGATCAGGACGAGATTGTAGCCCTGGAAGCTGCACAGTCAACGGATGAAATGGGACAACATATTGGAAAGACTGATTTTCAACAGATGAGATTATTTGGAGATGGAACGTATGACCTGGATAGATTGATCGGTCCGGACGGTGAAGAGTCAATTATTCTGACCGAGAAGATCAACAACGCTCAGGACAGAGTTCTAAAGGACAAGTGTCTAGTGGAACTCAATCCAGGAGAACTCTCTGCTGGATCGATATTGGATACTAGTGGGAGAGGCAACCTAGGGATCATGATTGGAGATTATGGACTCGAGAAGGCTTCCACGGCTGATCCACTGACAAAGACCTCAAACATGTTGACACCTGAGATAGGAACTCAGGATAAAGCACTTTAGTAGATATTTATACTATAAGGAACAACATCTCGCAATATGGCTAAATTAGAATATAAATTTACAACTCAGCAGCTAGGATTGATCGAACAATCCAGCGACATCCAGGTGGCAGATCGATTCAATCCAATCTCTTCTGAGAATAACGGCCCGGGCCATTATGTGAAAATGTCAGTCTTCGCTGAAGACGGTACACTGATCAGATCCTTCTATTCGAATAAAGATTTCAATGACGTAAAGGTCATCTACGGGTCCGCAGGATTAGTTCCAACCGTATACTCAAACCCAATAGGGCCAAATGGGTATCCAGTCTATGCAGGACCAGTCGTAGTAGGCGATCCCCCAAGCCCAGAGTTCAGTGGTTTAGGACAATACTCAGCAGTTAAATTCTGTGAAGGTGAGGGTAAGTCATTAGGCGGCACAACCACTTCAGCACCATCTCTTAATATTCAGAGCGCACAGAGTCCAGTTGACCAATATCCAACAGATGAATGGGTCGTCATCAACGAAAACCTTCCACAGTCAGTATGGGGTCGAATTGATTGCTCAGCACCACCCGAAGAGTTCGTGGACTATGATGTCATTGGAACTCCGCAACTGAATCTGTACAGGACGAAGACAGACAGCAATATAAATTTTTATTTCAAGCCAAACGAGTCACTCTCACAGGCTGCCATCCCGGGAGGGAATTATCGACTCACATTTGACTTTCTAAGAAGTTCCATTGAATCTCTTGGATCCGGGGTTGTAAATCCCCGATACATCATCAGTGAAATATCACCCAGCAGGAAGGAAGTCAGAATCACTCCCGCATATGATGGAAACATACCACTCACATTTGAGAAGACTAATCTACAGAGTGGACAACTTTCTTTCCAGGAAAAATTTATCCAGCTGTTAGAGTATTCTGCAGAACCTACCAGTACGTATAAGTTTGATTACATCATGGGCTTCTCTCAAGCCCGATCACTCCCCATAGTCAGTTACGCCTTTGATAATAGAGATCTAACTTCACCAAGTTTAATCTTAAAGTTAAATGCACCAATACCCACTGACATCACAAGACTACAATCAATCACTATCGAGCAACAGATCTTCACCACACAGACCGAAGATATAATCTATCGGAGTGAAAGACATCAAGAGACCCTAACTGGAGCAGGACTTGATGCACCCCAATTTGGAGGAGTCCACACACCAGATACAGAACAAATAGACACGGACGACTTTCAGAGCTACTCTGATATGACTGGATCATTAACCGATCAGTCAATTGAAAGTTGGATCGTATCGGGGAGTGGCTTTGGGGTTGACGTTAATCTGAATATCGACTATAATGATTTTTCCAATCATACTTTTTTTGGATCCGCAACATCCAAGCTAGATAATTTTAAGATAAAACTACAAAATATTGAAACCCAACTGTCTAGGGTTTCGAGTTCATTGGTCCCCTCGACGGGTGTCACCATGGTTGGTGATCTAAAGAGTTTGGTGCAAATGAGAGAAGACTCTTTTACTGAAATCCAAAGAGTCAGAGACACATTTACACCATATGAGAGATTCCTTTATTCTGATCATCAAGCCAACGGAGAATCATCAGCATCCGCTCCCAGTGTGACTCCCTTTGTGACCCCCAGTACTCCTGTAAACCTTCAATCTGAAACTTCAATGTCGTTTCAAAACCGCGATGGTTTTCCGATCATGTACAAGCACACATCGTCTGCGGCTGGAAATTCAGTTGGAAAGAATATTGATTACTTTAAAGGTAAATACAAAGCTGAGCAGAAACCCTTTTACAATCATAGTGGATCCGTCTATCTGAGTTTCCTTCTGAAGTCAGACTCAGCGATATCGACTTTTCAACATGAGAATAGAAACTATACATATGATGATCCCGTGTACAAAGATGACTCCCTAGATGGAGGGGCACCAACTTATACTTCGCAGGACGATCGCATTATAGAACAAGGAAAGGATAAGTTACCATCCGGAGCTTTCTGGAGTTCAGGATCTCAGACGAGTGGAGCACCAATTGGTACTGAATGGCGTCAATTCGTCTTTGCAGCATCTCAGTCTCATTGGAGACCAATCGAATCAGAAAGATTAAATCTCATCCAATTGAGCACTGAATATAATACCAGTGACAAATGGACCATATTATCACGCATAGATCACATCAATTCAGCATCCAATTCACCAACTGGAAGCACCACCGGTACCTACAAGGCATATGAAATAAAACCATACAGTACATTCCATAAGTCACTTGGAACAATTTTCACTACCGGAAGTGAAGACCTTCCACACCCGGTATTCAATGGAACGTTTAGACCCGCAGGTGAATTATTTCGAATTTCTGGGGTACCATCATCGGATGGGGTCAAAACATCCTTCATCACAGATATTAAACTGACCAAAGAGGATCCATCCGAACACCGCGGTGTGTATCCATTCACGACTCTTTATAAGACGACGTCCACAACGTTCACTCAATGGTTCGATGGTCTTAGGAGTTCAGCATCAAAATATGATGAAGATAATATCCACAGCTTGGTAAACAATCTACCGGTAGATGTCAAAGAAGATCCTGATAGTACACTAATGAAAGACTTTATCAATATGAAGGCAGAACAGTATGATTTGATTCGAAATTATATTGATACATTTTCTAAACTGCATAGTAGACAGTATGATAGATATGATGGAGTACCACCTAATCTGTTACCCGTACTTGGTAAACACTTAGGTTGGAATTTTGTCTCACCATTTACAGGTTCAATGTCTCAATATTTTGGAACATCTCAAGATGACATCCAGGTGGGGGGTAGATCCGTAGAAGAAGTTTCTCATAATACCTGGAAGAAAGTATTAAATAATCTAGTACACATATACAAGACAAAAGGAACATCAGCGGGATCAAATGCAGTATTAAATACATATGGATATCCATCCGACACATTAGGAGTTCAAGAATTTGGAGGATCTACAGAAGAGCACAATCCTTCCATAATAACAAATGAAGTCTCCGCCCTAATAGGGGGCGTGAAAGGTGCTGCTGGAAATGTTTCCTTTATGGAAACAAAAGAAGAATTTTTCTCATATCTGTTGAACAACGATCCATACAGAACTCTTAACCTGGATTGGCATACCAATGAAGCTAAACCCATTGAAGCTTTAGAATTTGTAATCAAACCAGTTAGATCATCAAATGATCAGATAATTTTTGAGAGTAGTGGAAGTGCTTCACAATCACTGTGGGATATCAGATTGGTGGCGACTGGTAGTGATGACACTCGAGGATCTATCCAATTCAGATTAAATAACAGCTATACTGGCTCAGATACAATAGCAAATAATGCCGTTAGCATGTCAACGTCATTTTTACCAATCAAGAATGATGATACCTTCTGGAACGTAATGCTCCTCAGAGTATCAAGTAGCATCAGTGGTTCCGGAACTCAGGGATACAAACTCTTTACAGGAAGACAGCGAGGTGATAAGATAACTCAGTTTGAAGCCATATCGATGAGCGTGAGTGGGGGAACATCGCTCGATTCAAACCACAGAGCAAATGAAAATTGGTCATCTTCCGGAAGTCTAGCATCATCCGCTAGCGGAAATTTATGGGTAGGTGCCACGTATACTGGCTCAATAGCAGAGATACGAGCATGGTCAACCCAACTCAGTGCATCTAAGTTTAAACAGCATATATTGAATAAGCGGAGCGTTGTAGGAAACAGTATCACTGCATCTCGAGACAATCTTCTCTACAGATTTGCACTACAGGAAAATCATCGGAGTGGCTCAGATCCCCTAATCAAAGACGCTAATGCAAAGACGGGTACTGATCACTCATTCAGACTAAATCCAAATGTTCTAACTGGATCGACCATGTACACATCAGATGAAATTTCAATAATAAAATTCTCGCTCAGATCTGGAGGAACTAATCAACCAGATAGTAATAAAATTATTACCAATCCGAAAGAAACCATAGTATCAAACTTAAATCCAACGAATACAAGCACGAGAACGCTATACGATAAAAGTATAGAAAATAAAAGATCTAGATCGACGAAAGTGCAAATCACCAGATCACCACAAACTGTTTTGAATGATTTTATTATCAATACACTCGCTGACTATGACGTGAGTGACAAATTTGCAGACCCATCATCTCTACATGAGAGTGAATATGCAGATCTGAACCAGTTTCGAGATGAATTATTTGATCACTTTGACGTCACAGTTGATATCAATAAGTGGGTTGATGCCCAAGCAGACGTCTTTAATCCAGGATTGGTGGACGCACTAAAGAGCAATCTCCCAGCCCGGGCCGCTATGGATTCCGTAGGAGTATTATTTGAACCAACGCTGTTAGAACGAAATAAATTAAAAAATCCTGCAGGAAAAATTGAATCCGGCTCCAGCGAACACTTTGATATGGACTGGAACGTTTCAGATTCGTATACACTAGAAGATACACGGATTAGTGAATTATTGGCTGGATATGACTTGGCGGTTGATAGAGACATATTACTTGATGAGAGTCACACTCAAGGAACCCGAGATGGGGAATACAACCCAACGGACAATACAGAACAGACTGGTCAGTATGACAGTACGAAGAATAGTGAATATTTTGTTACGTCACAGATACAGAGCGATAAAACATTCGACATCACACGAGAGTCGCAATACGCTGTTCCGGAAAATATTCAGCAGTCTGGAGATGTCGAGATAGCTCCTGAAGGAACCAACTTTGAATTTAATTCAGCCAGTCTGAAGAGTTTCCAAAATCTACACGATGATTGGGGAACTACATCGGATGATACTCACTTTGTAAACATGGCAGCCAAAACTGCTGATGGATTCAGTAATGTAAACCACGATGATCCAAGGTATACATTTAATATAGTGGGAGATGTTGAGATTTTAGGATCCACCGAGAAGTTATTGGTGACCGAAAAAAGAATTCTTATTAACAATTATCGCTCTCCCGGAACACTTAACGTGAACATTGATTACAACAATGTAGTGAATTTCCAAAACCGTGAACTCAGAGATACAACAAACTTAAAATACCAATATAAGAGTTTCGTTTCAAGCACTGGTAATCCAGATGGGATCCAACCAGGCAGACCGGTGGGCAAAACCAATTACTACTCAACCAGCTCAACGGGAGTAATAAACTACCCATCTAACCACTGGACCCAGTTTAGTGAAGATGGTATGAGATCAAATTTTATATCTGGACATCAAAATGTAGGAGAATCCTTTCTTCAACTGGAGAACAGTGAAGATCTCAGTACGGCATCCTTTTACAGCGTAAATGTGGGTGGTGAAAATCAATTGGTAGTCCGAAGAGGTAAGCGAGAATCAAATAGTGGTACAATAGAAACAAGATAATTTTTAGCTTGGTTCTATATTTATATATGAATTAAAGTACGTTATGGAAACAACAATCCAAACATCGAAAAACAAGAACACTGGAAATTAGGAGAGTGTAATGGGATATTTAGACGGTTCATCGATCACAGTAGATGCGATCTTAACTAAGCAGGGACGACGACTTCTAGCCCGGGGTGAGGGACTAGGTATTTCGTATTTTTGTCTCACTGATACCGGTGTAGATTATAGACTATGGAACCCAGATCACCCAAGCGGTTCCGCTTATTATGGTGAAGCTATAGAGGGACTTCCTCAGGTAGAAGCACTACCACAGGGTGAATATTTTATGAGAAATAAATTAGTCACCTTGAAACGTGACATCACGGCTATGCCGATACTCAGCTTGAGCACATCGGATGTGACATTCTTGGAAAATGTTTATCAACCACAAACTATAACAGTAAATACATTAAATTATACACCAACAGATACAATTATGGCTATTATTCCAAATTATCAATATCTAACACCGGTTCAGCCGGCTGTATACAGAGATATTGCTGGTGTAGCAAATCAGTTCATATCGCAGCAGGAAATTCCTTATGCGAAGATGGTAGAAGTCACTGAAGGAACGGATGGGGCCACATTCTCATTTAGACCATCCCCAGATGATCAGAAGAGAACCATGACAATCACATTCATCAGTAGAAATACTGGTGCATACGCTTCTGCGACAGTCACGATACCATCGATGACTGTTAAGTATGATGTGAAGACCACATAGGAGGGCGATGATGTCTAATTGGATAAATACAAAAGTTGAACTCGAGTGGGACCAAAAATCTCAGACCTACATAGAAGTTTATAAAGAAGGATTCGAATATGATGGACCAATGGCATTAGCCCAAGACGTACCAGACGATCGCGAAGCTCGATATCCCAAAACTGCATTTGGTGGCTCACAGGTACCACTAGATACTCGACCGGATGTCGGAGATGTAATGACCGACACACAAAAGGTAACTGCAGGCTACTTTACTGGTGGCGGTGGAACTCTGAACGGAGTCAATATCTACACAGCATCATTGGCAGATTCTAATGAAAAATATTATTTTAATGTTGCACAAACACATCCACTCTCATCAAGTGCCGCGACACAGTTTAGTGTTGCATACGGTCACGCGGGGGGCTCTGGATCCAACATTGATAATGGAAACATTAAGGGAGAAACTGAAGTAGTATATGGACAGTGGTCAACTGCCGTATTGGGAGAAAATGAAGTCTCCGGAGGCTTTAGAATTTCTCAAGGTGGTTCTGCTGGAATTCACTTCGCTGATAGTGCACGCGATGAAGACATATACGTCTTAGTTGGTAAACGTGAAAGATTTAAAGATCGGATCAATAAGAAAAATTGGACGCTCTCATTATCTGGATCTACTAGTAATAGCATTCCAGATACTACCGGAGCTCCACTATTAAAACTCACGGACGACAGTGCGACTCAAGATGCGACCGCAACAATCGTAGGACCACGATATAACATCGTAAGTGGATCCAATGGTGCAGTTGCCATAGCGGCCGCCACAAGGACATTTGGATGGTTTTATCCGGAAATGGGTGCCATGGTATTCAGTGCTGCCGAATTGTCAGCAAGCATTCCAGGTACTCTTGCGGGTACGAATATGACAGCGAGTTTTGATAAACAGGGAGCTAGTAATATTTTCTTTTTAAGTTGTAGTGGATTTGGAGCTAATCTGAGTGCACAAGGCAATCAACAGAATGCGTTGAGATTTGTGAATTGTCTCTCGTATACCGATTCATCCTTGACAATGAGATCAGAAGAAGATCAAGTAGCGGTTAGTTATTTCTGTAGAGTAAAATCTCAACAAATGAATCACAGCAACAATCCAACATTTGTAAGTGGCTCATTTAATGAAATACGTCATAAGAGTATGTGGGGCAATCCAACCGTATACGTCACTGGCGTAGGGCTCTTCAACCCAACCGGAATGATGGTAGCTCAGGGCAAACTCAGCACACCACTAAAGAAGAACTACAGCTCGGAGGCAACGATTAAGGTCAAGCTGACGTACTAAGCTAACGTCATGATATGTACGTATTTAAACCTATCAACGTATCTGATTTTTCTCTCACTGAGACAAAAGTTCACAAGCTTCAATCGCTGGATTCAGCATCATTAGGACTATCAGCAACTCAGTATAGATCCGGTTCCAAAGAACCCGGTTCAGTCATCTTGGCTGACACATCCGGAAGTTATTGGAACTCACTACACACTCTATATTATTCCAGTGGAAGCAGTATCTCTGCTGGTGAACCACTACTGAATCAGCCAGCGGCCAGTTTAGCCAACTACAGAGTAAATAATACCCAACACGTCAATAAGTTTTATCCAACGGGTTCCGTGTTATCAATACCACAGCAGTATTTTGGCGAAAAAATAAAACCCGGAACATTAGTGATAACGGATAGTCACAATGACACTTTAGATGTCATAATAAAGGATGATGGATTTGGTAATCTATATTCATCCAACGCTCAATTTTCACAGAGCACGTCCTCACCATCATCATCTGATAACTATGCCGGTAATATCTTTTACGACTCGGGGATCATTGCAATAACGGAAACCGGCTCATCCCATCAGGAGCTATTTAGAGTTACCAACGAAGACGGAGAGCTCGTAACGGTTGAGAAAACAGTCGAACGGGAAAATGGAATCATATCCACCGTAGACACAGCAACGGTTGATAATGATGGGACGGCAATAAACCTTGCACCATTTATCCACCTAAAGGACGTTTTTACAGATGGGTACGAATGTGAATTTAAATCAACTCAGACTTTATTCACTCAGGAATACACAATCCGGATTGAGCCACAGGAATACAATCGGACGCTAAATCATACAGTACGAGGATTCCTCAGTGGCAGCTCAACGGTCAATCATACTGATACGCCATATATGGGACCAAACTTCACTGGTAGTACATGGACACCATACGTGACTCAAATCCATCTATTCAGCGACAAGACGGAAGTATTAGGTTCATATGATACCAAGACGAATAGGATGATTCCACTAGTGGAACCAATCATTATAGCCAATCTACCAAGACCCATCCGGATGAGAACTGATATGGCAATGACGTTTAAAATAAGACTGGATGTTTAGTCTCTATGATATTTATAAGTGTAAAATTAATAGGAGAAAACAGATGTTAAAGAAACTAG
>TARA_R110000824_G_scaffold40221_9_pt1 | contig 10255 bp, 12 predicted proteins | sample TARA_R110000824 | Tara Oceans TARA_R110000824 (sample SAMEA4397747) | marine metagenome | biome: Polar Biome; feature: [MES] marine water layer (ENVO:01000295) within the mesopelagic zone...; material: water (ENVO:00002006), including particulate matter (ENVO:01000060) such as...... | reverse complement strand
AAAAGGGCAAGTTAACTTACCTCAGTTGGTCTTGGGCCTGGGCTGAGCTGATGAAACATTTTCCCGAAGCATATCGTACTGTATATGAACATCCACAAACGGGTCTTCCGTACTTCACCGACACTACTGGTGTGATGGTAAAGGTTGGAGTGACCATTGGTGAGATAGAACGTATCATCTATTTGCCTGTAATGGACAATCGAAACAATGCGAAGCCAGTAGAACAAACCACTATGCGAGACATCAATGACACGCTCCAGAGAGCCACTACCAAAGCTATCGCATTACACGGATTGGCTCTCTATATTTATGCTGGCGAGGAACTACCAGAACTGCCAGATGGATCGATGCTCCCCCATCATACCAGTTGGGAAGCTGACAGAGTTAGATTCTGCGTTGCGGTCAATAGCATTGGCCTGAAATATGACGACGTGTCTGCATATTGTGAGGGCCTGGACCAGCCCAGGCCCTCACAGATGGATCAGGAGCGCAGAAATAAACTTCTCACTCACTTGAGAGAAACGCAGGAGGTGTCTGCAAAATAAGTTATACTGAAAATAGGGAGTTAAATAGGGGTGTAGAGGGAAATGCCCCTCCGTTCAACTCACTCATGTCAACCTTGGGAAGAGTCTTCGGATTCTTCCCATTCTTCATTTTCTAGGACATCGCTGTAGTCCTCTGCTTTGTATCCCCACTCTGGAATCGGTTTACCACTTGTGTCTGTCATTTGATCGGTGACCGGATTGGAATCGATATCGACATTCAGGCCAACAACCGCCTCAACAGGTAACTCTCTGGTCCACGTGTCATTGATGATGCGACAGAACTGAGCTTTAAAAAGTTGCTCGATGGAACCTACCTGTTCCCACGGACACAAATAGCTCTGGGACCACCACGCTGGACACAGCTTCGCCAGCAGTTCCACAGACGATTGATATATAGATAGACAGGCTTGACGATTGTACAATGGCAGCTTGTGTTCACAAAATGCAGCCAACTCAATCACGTCTGATGCTGTCTCAGAATCCAATGCCAAGACCAAACATAACAGAACAGCATGTTGCACAGTTGGTATTCGAGGCGTGGCCAGATCACTCTTGGTCCAGTCAGGAGATATCCCACTTGCAAAATAATCCATCGATCTCTTTCTTCCAAGCGATGCTGCATCCATCACCCTCTTCGTCACCAGCTGTTTGCAGATGTGACGATACCTCTGGTTGGCCTGAGATAACGGCTCACTGATCTGATGGGGGGTCAGTCGATCCACGATCATACGAGCTACTGTATCTGCCCACACAATCATTCCCTCTCTCGCGAGATCACCTATGTAAGGAGGCTTCCTGGGTAGCCGTACATTTTCCAATCGCCAGATCCGACCATTGCGCCCCAAGAAAATCCAGTTGTGCCTCGCGACCACAAATGTGTCGTGCATCGTAAATCCTATTTGGATTGGGCCACACAATATCAATGGTAGGTACATCCGTTTATCATTGACAAACCGATGATACAGCCCACACCGAACACCCCAAGTGCTTTGAGAGTGAGTTGTTATGTATCCATCTGAGTATCTTTTGAAAACCGAGATCTCGTTCTCTTTCCAACGGGCATCAGTGTCTTTGGCAATGGGCATTGATAATCTCCTAATCCTTGTATATCATCTGGGGTAATGGGTTTTGCACTGGGGATGTACATTGTGACTCTTAAAGAATTCTGGTTTCGATGGAGTTTGATCTTGGACTTCCTTGGATTATCTAAATCTGAGGTTTGTGAATTCATAGATTACCCTTTAAAAAAATATGAGTTGATTGTAAGAAAAGGACGGAAACCCAACAAGGAAACTCTTGCACTGTGGATGAAAAAACTAGCAATACCTCTCCCTATCTTTTATGGTGATATTGATATACTATCTGATTATCTGGAGGCAAAATGTCAGAATATGCCGGGGCAGCGAAAAAACTCTTGTCTGTTTGCACTCGATTGGAAAAATGGTTCACTGGCGAAAAACTCTACGAGACGGTCGAGGCCCAGAGTGATGATGAGGACGGCATTGTATTCCGGTGGCAGTATAGGAATGGCAAATTTGAGTACTTCGATCCAGAGAACGGATGGCGACGAGTGATCAATGGGCACAATCCTGTGATTATGGCGAAGTTTATTTGCGTTGTTCCTGACCTACATAGGCAAGCAAAGGAAAGAAAAGTAGCTGTTGCTGATACACTAATGGCGGCTGCTGATGCAGGAGAAGAATACCTGCAGGTTATCTCAGGATTCCTTGACGACGATTTTGGCGAACAAGAAACTTCGGATTATGAAGAGATTGCCAGTAACATCGATTAATTCCATAGGGTATTGATTCAGGTTTCTTTTCGTGACATCACGGATGAATCGATCCAAGTGGTTCTTGGTTGCTATGTAGATCGTTTCGTATCCAGCTCCATGAGCCAGCTGCACTGCTGCATAGCATTTTATCTCTGGCTGTGTAACTTTTTTAGCTACTGGACGCTTGACTACTGGGTTTGTCGCTGATGGTTTTGTCGCTGTTGATTTAGCTCTTGGCATTGTTTTCTCCTATGATATAGACTATGATTATAATAATATAGGAGTCTAAAAATGGCAATAGATGATAGATATTCACTACATTCTTTCGAGGGCCAACGCTCTGCTGTACAAGACCTGTTTCTCAAATATATTGATGGAAAGGTGGACCATGAAATAGTCAAAGGGGCCACCACTTTGATCCGTGAAGCTCGTATGATTTTACAAGCTGAACTGCAGGACAACAAGACCAGAACCAATCCAGCTATGCAAACAAAAAAATCCCCTACTCCGAATGGACCCTTCCCCAGATTGATTAAGCCCAACTGATGATAATACACCCTGATCACCCAGAGTTCTGGAACCCAGAACGGTTCCTGCCTATGCTGCAAATTAGAACTAAGAGCAGAGGGTTACAACCATTTAACCTCTGGGACCACCAAAGGATTCTAGCGGCATCTGTAATGCAAGCATATGCTCAACAGAAATGGTTGGTGCATATCAAACCAAGACAGGAAGGTTCGTCCACCTTTTTTACTGGCGTGGCTTTTCAACACGCGGCGTTCCGAACCGGGTGTCACGTGGCCATCATTGGAAATAAAAAGAAGACAGCAAAATCTTTAGCTGAGATTGCCAACCGCTTTTACAAAAGTTGTCCGTTGGAAATTAGACCCAAGCGACACGGGAAACTACAGCGAACATTGGAATTCCAAGACATTGATAGCAAACTCGATATCGCTTCCTGTCAAGACGACGAACCCCTCCGAGGTGAAACGGTGCAAATGGTACTGGGTACTGAGTTATCATCGTGGCAAGAGGCTGGTGGTGGTGAGGTCTGGGCTTCTGTATTAAATGCTGTACCTGAAGATGGAGGGTTCTTCATTGCTGAATCGACTCCGAGGCATCACGGAGATCAATTGCATATGTTGTGTATGGATGCAGAAAAATCTGATTCAAAATGGCTGAAGGTATTCATCCCGTGGACAATGGTGAATGAATACCAGAAGGAGGTTCCTCCCGGGTGGAAACCATCAAAGATTGTACAAGAGTATTGGGATGAATACCCAATGGTAACCCCACAACAAGCATATTGGATGCAGGTGTCTGGACTGCAGAAATGCAATAGGAAGATTGACAAGTTCAAACAAGAATACCCTATCAATGAATACGATTGTTGGGCTATGACTGGCGATGCGGTTTATGACCAGACCATCCTAAGACAATGGATTCAAGACATCGATGGGGGAACTGGCCTAGGGATTGAGACTGATCCGTGGGTTCTATACCAAGAACCTATAAAAGGTGATCGATATGTTCTCTTCTGTGACCCTGCTTCCTCTTGGTCTGAGCGTGACCATTATGGTGTAGTGATCCTCAATATCAGTAAGTGCGAACAGGCAGCTGAATACCTAGGACATATGAGTGCGTATCAGATGGCTCAGAACCTAGCTAAATGGGGAAGAATGTACAATGAGGCAACGATTTATGTGGAAGCAAATGGTGTTGGAGAAAGTGTTTTATCTCATCTGGTGGATAATCCTAATATCAGCTATCGGCGTGTTTTTCATCGTTCTCCAAACAGGCATAGCCGTTCTCGCTCTCGGACCCCTGGTTGGTGGAGTTCTGTAAAAACAAAGAGAGAAGCTGAAGGGTTTATGCAGCAGTTGATCGAAGATGAATCGATTACAATACATAGCAGCAGAAGTTTGAGACAGTTATTAACATACAGAGGGCAATGGGCGCAGAGAGCTAGAGATGCTTCTGGTGGTCACTACGATTTAGCAACAGCTTGGGCTGGAGCTGCATGGGCCTACATGAACCATAGAGGTAGTGCGTGGAAACAGAAGAAGAAAGATCCTGCTCTTGTGGCGGCTGAGGCGTTTCGTAGGTTACAATCTAGGATAGATGGTTTGGGTCGTCCACCCAAGAACACTCCGTGGGGCAATCACCGATGAAAGAAGAACAAAACGAATTGGCAAAGAAGACCAATAAGATATTGGCTCATATTAATCATGCGGAAGAACATTACAGGAAGAATGTAGCTCAGGATGATGCTCGAAACTTAGCATACTGGAGAGGTAAGTTTTGGGAAGGTGACGGGAATTCGTCGTTCCCAGAACTGGCTAATTACAATGCAGAGCAGAATGAAGTTTTCCCAATTTTAGATACAATCATCAGTGCCCTAGCTTTGGATTTGCCCCAATGTGAAGTGCTAGATGCAAGGCAGCGATCACACGAAATTCCACAGAGAAGCGAAGATCCCACAATGAGTGGTCGTCGAATTGCTGCTGTCCTAAATTGGATGGCAGAAGAAGACGATATGGATGAGGTTGCTAGAGAAGCTGTGTTACACGCATTGCTGTTTTCCTCTGGTGCTATCCGGAAAATTACGTGGTCCACAGAGATGGGACGAGTCATATGGCGATTGAAAATGCCTTGGGAAGTTCAGTTCGATCCAGTTGCCAGACGTATCAGTGATATCGCTTGGGCATCAGAACGATTTATCCTCCACGAAACACAAGTACGACAACGGCTTGAGAATGGATATTATCAAATGTCTGGTAATCGAGTAATCAAACCGGACACATACCCTCGCTCATTGATCGCTGATTATCAAATGACAGACAGTGAAAATGATGCCAGAAGAGAAGGCCTAAAGGAATATGTAACAATGCATGAGTATTGGGATTTCCGAGAGGGCAAACTGTACCATATACATATGGGTACCAAGCAAGTAGTGATGGAGGCCGAGGCTCCATATGGTAATCCATATGACCAGCTTTGTTTCCATCCGGGAGTTGGGCGGATACGCGGTATTCCTGACACATCATTGATCGCTCCATTGCAACAGGACGTGAATGAGCTTGTGTCTGCTCGTAAGGAGATCGTTAGACGATTGCCGCGAAGAATGTTTTATGATAAAGCGATGTTCCCGTCAGAAGAGGATGCCTCTAGGTGGATGAACTCTGCTACATGGGAACCAGTACCCGTTGAGACAGATGGTCAATCCCTTGTAGGGGATATGATATTTGTCTCTCCAGAAATGCCGACGACATTTGATTTTAATCAACATCTTGGTCAAGCATCTGCCCATATAAAGAATATAGCTGGAATGGCAGACTTCCAAAGAGGAGAGGTCAAGAACATTCGGACAGCTGCTGAAGCCAATATGATTCAAATGAGCATCCAAGGAAGGATGCAAGTTAGAACTCGAATGCTTGTCAAGTTTATCAAGCGCGGGTTTGATAAAGCTGCTGAGATTATCAGATGGTCTTTAGAGAACGAGGAAGCATCTAATATCAATCTACAAGAGTTGACAATGCAGACTCAAATAGACGTTCTGCCAGATGTTCTTAGACGAGACTTTCTAGGCAATATGCCTAAGTTCAGAGTATTACCATTCTCTCCATTGATGGAAGACCGAGTGGTGAGACGAGAGCAGCTTGTAGGGTTGATCGGTTCTATTGCCAACTCTCCATCTGGAGAAGAGGTAGACTGGAGAGAGATCACCAAAGAGCTTGTTGAAATGTTCAACATTCGACCATCGATTATAAAAGAACAGAAAGAAGAACAACCAGAAGAACAAATGCCACCAGCAGCGATGGGTGGCATACCTTTCCCCGGAGCGTAACATGCCTAATTATTATGGAAACGAAGACAACCCTCACAAGAAAACCAAAAAGGAATCAATAGCCATTATCTTATTGGGTGGTCCTGATAGAGAGCCTGATTCTGAGAAGAAAGATATGTCTCCTGAAGATTATGCAATGTCAATTGCAGATGATGATATGAAGGAAGAAATGGCAGCGATGCCAGAAATGCCAGAAATGCCAGACCTACCCGTCGATGAGATCATGAAGGCTCTGTCTGATTTTGATCTCCCAGATTCCATGCTGAAAAATATTGAGATGCATCTACGTGGAGAAGGCTGTTAATGCCCATCTATAAATACAAATGCACTTCGTGTGACTATATTGATGAATACATCGTTGATGTAGAAGACCAAAGATCCGTACAGATATGCGAGGAGTGTGGTGGATTGGCCAACTATTTCCCTTTCTTTAAATTTAGGCATGTTGGCCCTGTATTCTCTGACTTGATGGAAATGGAATCTAGCATGCTCACAAACAAGCAGAAGGCTGCTGGGATGAGAATCAGAGATCATCGTGATGTCCAGAAATGGGAAAGGGACAATAAGCTCACTGCTTGTACTGAGCAGGAGATTAGAGAAGGACGAGAGCATAGTCTGGATATGGCGGCTATGCAAAAGAGCACCATCAGAGAGGGGGGCTGTGATGCTTGGGCGGAGAAAGTAGATAGAATGGATATACAAGGAACAACTGGGTGGTCCGATGGACAATATGATAGATGGAAGGACATGACTGACAAAGCTCAGAAGGATGCTACAGATGCTACAGATGCCAAGTGATGAAGAGTTAAGAAAAATGTCTCTTCCAGAACTACAACAATTATTAGCTGGGAAAGAAGAAGAACTTGCCAGCCATCTAGGAGAATTAGAAATGCTACAGAACCAAGAAATGCCAGAAGAACCAATCGAGGAAGCACCAGCAGCACTAGCAGCTCCAGCAGCACCAGCATTGCCAATGGACGAGTTTGGAATGGGGATGACCCCTGAGAAGGTACAATCAGCGACTGCTCTTCTAGTTGAGGCTGGAATGCTTGATAGTGTCAGTGGAGAGATTACTCCTGATCTCGTAGTTCAACTACAAGCGATTGCTGACCAAGTTGATCCTGGCCTCTATGATTTATCACAACCCGAAGAACTAGAGGAATTCATAAATGGAATTAACGACGGAACAATCGAACTCACCCCAAGAGAACCAGCCCCTCCAGCAGGAGGACTCCCTCCTCTCCCAGCCGGAGCAGCAGCAGGACTACCAGCAGCAGGACTTGCCCCTCCAGCAGGAGTCCCACCTCCAATCCTCTAATGAGGAAGTACAAACAGAGGTTGCTCCCACAGAGGTAGAGCCGACAGTAGAAGAACCTGCTGCAATCCTTGAGGAGCAGACCCCTGTATTTGAGTTTACATCAATAGAAGATATCGATGTGGCTACTCTACCAGATTCTGCCCGGGCCTATGTTGAGCCTATATTGACTCACGTGCGGGAATTACAAAATGATCTGACATCTGAGAAGGCAGCATATGAGGATGTGAAGAATCAATTCTCTACATTGTTGGAAACAATCGATGAAGCTACCAGAGGAAACATTGAACCCATCGTTCAAGAGTATCAAAATGTACACAATGCCTTCACACAGATATCTACAGAAAATGTGAATCTGGCTCATAGGCTATTTGAAATGGAGTATCCTGAATACGAGCAACATGGTGACGACGTGAAGAGGGCTTTTGCGGAAGCTCTAGTACACCCGTCATTCAATGATCGCTACGTTGGAGACAGTCTTTATGACAAAATGGTTGATGCCTATAAACTCACTATGTACAGGAAGGGGGTTACCCCTAGTCGTGCAAAGCCACAGCCGACACAACGTCAGCCAGTGGCACAGGAGCCAAAGCGACAACCCAATCCACAAGCGGTTAAGCAATCCTTGGTATCGGGTGGCAACATGGCCCCCAACCTTCCAACGCTCAATCTACAGGAAATGTCTTATGAAGATATTCTCTCTAGGGGAGAGCATTTACTTGATCTATAACAAAGGAAAATAAAATGGGCTTACTAGAATTCGCCAACTTTACGGTACCTGATGTAGTGAAGAAGTCTATACCTTCTTTCTACGCGAAAGACCCTCTACTTGCTGCTTTACGTAGCAAGAATAAAGTCGTTCGCTCCGGTGGTACTAATGTACGTGTTCCTCGCATTAAGAGTGGACATTCTGATATAACTGAACTGAACGGAACCAACCTTGAGATTCCATTGACTAAGCGTGAAACATTTGATTTCGCCTTTGGTGATTGGGCACGTGTTGTGAAACCGATCATTCTGCCTCACATTGACCGTGACCGAATGCAATCAAATTCTGACAAGAAGCGTTGGGTTAATGACACTACTACTGCTGTGATGCAATCGTTTCACAACAGTGTATCTCGCCAGATTTATGTTGGTGATGTATCCACATTGACTGGATTGGGAACACTGAATGGTGGTAAGACTGGTTTGTCTTCCAGTGGTTTTGAGAGTGGAGCACTGCAGTTCCTCTTACCAGCATCTCAGTCAGGAACATACATGAACCTGTCCAGAAACGTGGATGCCAATGATGAAGACAATTGGTATAACCAATTCAAGGAGCATACTGGGTTTACTACTGACTACATGAAGACGGCTGAAGAATTGAAGATCACCGCCGACAGTTATGCTGATGACAGTGAGGGTATTTCTATTGCTGTGACCTCTATTACTAATCATGTGGCAATTGGTGATGCACTTAGAGTATATGGTACTCATCAGGGAATCATGTATCGTCCAGAGGATCTTGAGTCTGGTAAAGCACATAAGACGGTGTACGTTATTAACGGTGTACAGTATTTTTCTAACCGCTTTATGACTAATGCTCGTCTGACAGCTGCGGGAGCAGGTGGAGTAGGTGGAACTCCAGACATATCGGGATATGTCTATCTTCTCAATCCAAACGGAATCCAGTACTATGTAAATGCTGGAAATGACTTCCGTGTTACTAAATTCACTGATCATACAATGCATGGAAACATGGATGCTGATGTGGCGTTTGTCTTCTTGGAAGTACAATTAGCTGTTCAAAATCCATTGATTCAAGCTTGTACTTCTGATAACACATAATAGGAGTTTGAAATGAGTAACGTAATTAAAGCAAATGGAACGTATGTTGGTACTGATCAACAGGGTGTTATAGGTAAAATCTACGAAGAACTTTATTCTAACAGTGCAAGCAATACAGTAACTCGTTATTTGCGAGTTATTAAAGCTGGTGAGGCTATTGTAAAAGGTGACCTTGTTGGCTGTGTGGCAGCAGGTGTTCCAAACATGCATAACCTAGGAACCGTGGCGAAAATCGCAGCAAATGGGGTTGATCGATCTCTTTGCGCAGGTATTGCCTTGACTGCTTTGGCAACTGGCGAATACGGTTGGGCTGTATGTCGAGGCCTTGTTGAGAACGTAGACGGTGGACCTAGTATTGCTGTTGGAGATTTATTGCAGTCTGCTGGAGCAGTGGCTGCAGGATCGGTTGATACTATCGCAGCAGGTTCTGGAACGAGTAATGATATCATTGGTATTGGGCTTACTGCAACAGATTCGTCTGGTGGTGATCTTAATCTTGATATGTATATTGATGTCCTTTAATGTTCGGAACTCTTGCTGATATACGCAATGAGTTGAGAGTGCGCCTGGGTCTTCCTGATAGGGGAGACTCGGGCAACACTCGTCTTAATACAATTATTAATATGGCACTTAGACAGATGTGGTCTGAGCTGCCGAAAGCTCTGTTGTCTCAGGAAATGAGATTTATGTTGGAGAAACCAATATCGACAGGGCTTGCTTCTTTTGATTCAACCGTCGATGATAGAGTGCTCTATCAGACAGGTGTTGCTTCTGCTGACCTCTGGCCTACAGATGGAACACTGAGGGGTAGAACTGTTGAGGTTTTACAAAGTGGCACTTATTATTATAGAAGAATACAAGATGTCTATACAGCTAGTAGTGGGACAACCCAATATATCGTGATGGATCATCCATTGGATATCACTACTAGCACTACTCTGGAG
>TARA_R110000824_G_scaffold163933_4_pt1 | contig 10255 bp, 14 predicted proteins | sample TARA_R110000824 | Tara Oceans TARA_R110000824 (sample SAMEA4397747) | marine metagenome | biome: Polar Biome; feature: [MES] marine water layer (ENVO:01000295) within the mesopelagic zone...; material: water (ENVO:00002006), including particulate matter (ENVO:01000060) such... | reverse complement strand
GAGCTGACTTTCCCGAATGATTCGGTGCAACAACGCCCACTAAGTTATTTAATTTTTCAAAATCGATTTTATTATTTTCTCCATAGGAAAATAAATTATCAAATTCAAATGATTTGATTTTCCAGTCGACGTTACGCGCAACATCACCGTTATAGATTTCCGGTGTATTGTTCGTCTGTTCATTGATGAGTTGTATTCGTTTTATAGTCTTATCATCAATATTTTCAACCTGACGTTTTAGAAAATCTTCAATTAACTCATTTTGATAATTTACATCCCGAACATCACCGATATCGATTTTATTAATTCTATTTTTCCCATCGATAATGAATGTATCCTGTTTTTCAGGTTTAACTTCTTTTAATTCCGGATATTGTTTTCTCAGCTCCAGCTGTATATTCTTAATATCTTCTAATGACGTGCTCCAATATTTTATTTTAACATTTCCTTTTTTAGGAATAAATGTTTTATTAAATTCTTTTTTATTTGTTCTTGATGTTTGTATCTTTCCGTCTTTAACTTCTATTACTTTAAATCCAAAGTCGTTTTTAATCTTGTGAAATGTTGAAGTTCTGGTATCTAAATTCCATAATAGAAATCCTTTTGCTGGATCCTCTGCAAAATTTTGTTGGATCAGACTTCCGGGATATCCTATTGTTTTTTCATCATCTAAGAATTGTCGTTTATGTATATCCCCTAACATAACTATATCATAACCTTTAAATGTTGTTGTTGAAACATTTTTATCCGTCATCTGTAATCCTGTATCGACTTCGAATGTCCCCACACCCCCATGAAATATTGCAATCCTGTGTTCATTATCTAAATCACCTGGATTGGGTAAATTGTGCACTATTTGATTTCCTTCTTTATCTCGGTCGAAAATTGACATAACACCAAAATCTACATTGCCGATAGTATATTTCCCACTCTGTTTCCAGTAATGTACATTTGGGTTTATTTTTTTGACAAGATCTATTATCGGAGATAACGTGTCTTCTCTCGATTTATTATTTAAATTACAATCGTGATTTCCCGGTATGATAGCGAGATCTGAAATGTTCGATAGCGTCAAGAAGAAATCTGCTACCAATCTAGTTTCTTCCGGTGACGTGTCGAGTTTCCCGTGAACGATGTCACCCGCGAGAAAAATTAAATCTGGTTGTAAATCAGATAACTGGTTATACAGTTTATCGAATACTTCTCTATATTCAACAAATCTTCTCAACTTCCGTATATGGATATCAGCTAGATGTGCGATAGTTTTAATCATATAATGTATCCTTTATTGATTGGGAAAATGAATATTCTGTAGTGCTGTTCAGTAATTTCCAAAATTCTCTAAATCCTAGACCCGATGGGTCTTTTTCTTTTAAATCTATTCTATATGTTTCAATGCCGTAGCCCATTAAAAATTTTGATAACTTGATAGAATCTTTTTTAGCGTCTTGATCTAACGCAATATAAATTTCTTTTACTCTGTTCTGTATAATACGTGTCACTAAAGTTTTAGATAGAAATTTACCCAATAGCGGTATAGCATTTCGTTTAATCGCGATTGCGTCAAACATCCCTTCACAGAGTATTATTGGTTTAGTCCAATTTATAAATAATTCAAAGATAACCGTATCTTTCGAAATGTTGGGATTTTTATATTTGAATTTACTATTGGGGAAGATATCCCGTGCAACGAAATAATTTAACTTTCCATCTGAATCGTATGACGGTATGATGACACGATTTGCATAGCCACCATAATCACAATATCCGATTCCATATCGTACAATATCTCGCATTCCGATATCCCTCTCATTGAGGTATTTCATAGTGTGTCGATACGTGATATCGTTAGATTGGATCCATAGTGGTTTGAAACATTCCGGCAACGATACGTCGTAAACTGTTTTATCTTGCTTATCTTTGTGATAACTGCTGCTCTCTCCTACAAGGTCCAATATCTCTTTAATGATGGGTTGCGGTGCATTTATCTTTCGCAACAGATGGATAAATTTACGACCCTTGGCATTACAAACCCAACAATGCCACTTTTGATTTTCTAAATTTATATTTAGTTTCTTTTTATGGTGATGGCAGAATGGACAACGGAACGCGGTATCGTTTTTTAATTCGTGATAACTACCTAGAAGTTTTTGAAAACTATTGAGAAGCAAACCTTTTTGATGCATATATTATAAATATATTCGAAAAACTGCAAACTCATGATTTTAATGATGAAAATGCACAAACCAGTGCATCATACGCATCTATGTTCCTTTTATCGGGATTACCCCGCTTGTTCAGTTTAATAAATCCGTTTGGTTTAAACCTTTTATCAACTTGTTCCTTTACATATTGCTTTGCGGGTTTACCTTTTACTCTAGCCTTTCCAAATACTACCTTTCTTGCAGTATTGGGGTTGATCAGTTCTACCTCGACATCGTTTCGCCATTCCATTACGAAACAGAACACTGCATTGAATTTCGCTAGTTTGATTATCGTCTGCATGCGGGTTTTTCCGCCCATGAAACCCGATAAACTGTCTTCGACGATTATCTTTTCAGTCTTTTCCATATACTGATTATCGTCGAGTACTCCCATCGCGTGGTATGCCTTATCCTTGAATGTGTCGCGTTTCGATATATCGATGAAACCCATATCGAGTATCTTTTTACCTTCTATGAATGCGTATCCTATTGTTGTTGTCGATACGTCTAATCCTAATATGACCATTTTGATTCTCCTAAATCTAAAACTTATCTATCCATTTTTTAACTTCTCGCTTAGCCCAATTTTCAGCTCTTTTTTCCCATTTGTTATTAGCGTAAGGATCTAGTCCACCATGGGCCGCTACTGTTCCTGCTTGATCGTATTTCTTCTTAAATTTTTTATGTCCTAATTTTTGTGCATCTAACGCGTGTCTAATTTCATGTAAAACCGTGATGAGAAACTGTTTTACGCTTGAGTAATTTTTTCTCAATTTAATTGTATCGCTTTCCGGAACGTAATCTGCATATTGGTCTCCAGTTCCAAATTTTACTTTAGATTTCAAGCCATAGTTCTTTACCAATTCAGATGCTATGTACTGAATGTCTGCCCGTTCTGTTATCAGGTCTTTTAATTTGATCATCCGACTATCCTTCTTGTATCCCCACACTTAATAGCCAACCCTAACTCGTGTATTCTATTCCTAACTCTGAAATCGGCAAAGGTGTCGTCTAACCAAAGAACAGCTTTACAAAGACTACAATCCAACATTTCTCTTACGAGTACAATCACATCAAACACGTTGAGAACTCCATCTTGATTCATATCACCTATTTCTTGTTGTTCCGGGGAAACCGGTGATAGACCAATTATAAATGCAATAAGGATCTCGACATCCACTTCAGTTAATTCGCCATCATAATCAAAATCTCCATAATACATAGGTTCACCGATATATTGAAAAAACCAATCCCGTTCAGGATATATCCTCGAATACACACCGGGATAATTGGGTTCTGCACATCCGTATCCCCAACTCACAATACCGATCAATTCGAATTCGCCAACAGTGTTTGTCATGATCAGCGGTCCCCCGCTATCTCCTTGACAGGCATCTTCACCACCATTTGAATCACCAGCACATACCATGTTATCCGTGATACCACCGTTGTAACCACAATCATCATCGATCGGAACATCTACCTCAAGTAGCACATTGGAAGATGGACCTCCATAAGATGTTGTTCCCCAACCCATCGTTGTTCCCATTATGGGTTCATCATCATTCGATTCATCTGTAATTAGTTGTATAGGTTCAAATCCCAACTCAGTAATATCGACTGGTGCTTCTAAACGTAATAGCGCATAATCAAAGTTAATCATATTATCGTTCCAATCTGGGTGGATTATAACTTCTTCAACATTAAGAGTTTGAGCTCCCTCAGTATAATAAATGTTATGTAAGCCGATCTCGACTCGAATAGCGTTTGCTGGCCAACCATCTACACAATGTGCAGCAGTTACAACCCAATCTTCTCTAACTAATGAACCTCCACAAAAATGATATCCACTAGCACTCTGAACAGAAACCATAAATGGATACTTACATTCAGGGCAGGGTGGATCGACTTCAGTTCCACCAACGATTCGAGTTTCTGTTTGAAAATGAATTGGATATTCCATTTCTTTAATAAGTGTTTCATTTTCAATTTGTGCAATGTCTACTTCAGTTGGATTTTCTATACAGCCAAATACAAATAATAAAGTTAATAATATGTTTTTTATTTTAATCACAACTTGAATCCGAATCCAATTTTAAACTGAAAGTCTTCTTTTTTATTGTAATACTCGTGTTTATACAGTCCAAATACATTAAACTTTCCAAACCATTTTTTTACTTCACTCTCGACATTAAGTATCGTGTTATCTACAAAATCGTATTTCATTGAAATTCCGAGATTGTATTCAAACACGTCATTCCCAAACGTTCTACCGTATCCTACATTTAATAACGGTTCTTTTTGGTTATCTATTCTCGATATACCTATCTTTAATCCACTGCCATGATTCACTCCTAAATTGTATGTTTTATATTTTATATCTTTTGACGGTTTGTCCACATAATCGAATCCAATATAAAGTGTGTTGATATTTTGATTAATTTTAAAAACATCATCGATATACTTTTCACCCAATTGTCTTTCCCAATCTCGCTTTACAGTGTATGTAAAATCACCATCATGATTTTCAATCTTTGTCGAGAATTCATAATCCAACGGTTTCGTTACATCGTTTGGCGTTCTGATGCTGAACGATGTTGAAAATATCGTCGCTAAAAATAATTCTTTAATCATTCAAATACTCCGCTATACTTTCATCAAATGGGCGAGGCAAAACGTTTACATCGACATATCTCCAATCTTCATGTTCATAATCTAACTGTGGAATATATCTTTGATCGCTTTCATACGTATATAGATAAAACTTACCGCCATCTTCTTTATCCGTTGTTTGTTCCAATTTCAACCCATCGCCTAAGTGTATTTTGGTTTCTTCGTAAAATTCTCGTACCGCCCCTACTGCTGGATCTTCACCTTTTCGAATATGACCTTTTGGAACAGACCAGTAAGAACCAGTTCGTTTACATGCTAATAATCTACTGCTGAAAAATAGACACACGGCGGCGACATTATTAGAATCGTTATTTATTTCAAATAATAAATCTTTTAATTTAATCATTTACTTTTTACCGAAAATTCTTCTTCTATCACGTGTAAGCCTTTTTGATCTTTACCATTTTCAGTTTCTTTTTTTATATACGATCCATTACCTTTTGGACGATCGCCATTGAACACCAATTTCTTTTCGATAGTCAATAGTTTTAACTGTGTATTTGGAATAATCATTTTAGTTCCTCTATCTCTCATATAGAAAATCGTCTTTCTAAGACCGACTCTAACAACTCTAGCGTATCTGCCTGAAATGTATACAACATCATCTGGATTTATATCGTTCCCCATCATGAGTTGTATTCCCCCCACAAGACTCTGTATCGACTCTTTGAAAAAGAACATCGCGAACGCCCCAAACCCCATCCAACCATAAGAACCAATTAACCTTTGAGCAACCTGTTCTAACTGCTGAACGTCGTCCATTTATTTTCTCCCGTGTTGTCATTTGATTTGATAATTTAAACCTAATTTAAAATCATATGCTGGGCTATCCCAAAATTTTATATATCTACCTTCAGTAAACACACCTAAGTTTGGAGTCAATTTAAATCCCACGATTGTACCTACATTGACATCCAGCCAAATTGGTAATACAGATGTCGATGTCGTGTGTAAATTTTCTATTTGTTCTTCATTCTCGTGTGGTGTCACATCATAGTCAAAAGACCATTTATCTAACCCCTTATGAGCTGGGTAAAATGATGCCCAGCTATGCACCCACCAGGTATCTGTATACTTGTAATAATCTGCACCCAATACTAATGATAACTCTCGTTGTATTCCTAACTCGTTTACTTTTTGATCAAACCAATCTTCTAGCAAGTATGGAAAATGATATAAGAAAAATTCTCTATCTGAATGTGCTGCCATCTCCCCTTCTGGATCTGTCCACGTCCAATCAACTTGAAACCATTGAAATAAATCCCAATTATCTTCCCAGCCAGTAAAAAACATAAACGGAACCCAGTCGTAGTCTGTATCACCCTCACCATCATAAGAATCATACACCCCATCTAAATCAGTATCCGCATAATAGAGTTGTGGTGTCCAACCCAATTCATCTTCAACAAAGTTCCACCAAGCAGTGCCCTCACCGAACCAAGTATCGTCTATATCCCACGGCTCAACTCCATATGCTGGGTGTGTTCTGTACGATACACCCGCTGAGAAATTGAAGTTATAAAATTCCCTTTTCAATCTAAAATCTGCTTCCATATATTGCAAGTTCTCGTGTTGTAGATCAGTATATGAAGCTTTTATAATATGCCAATCACCTATGTGTCTTAACCAATATTCCTGGTCTGAAAATTCTACACCGCTACTCCTACTACTTGTAAATTTTATTAAATACTCCCAGCCGTTTCGTCTACCCATCGGGGCACTTTCATTAGGAGACCATACGGTTCCATCATACCATTCTCCACCATTACCAGCATGTTTAACTCCACGCTTTGGTTCATAATTAAACCGTGCAATCTTCCTCAATCCAATAGAATATGAGAAATCAAATGGATGTACACTATCAATTTTTTCCATATGCATATCAGATGAATTCCAAAAATCATTTTCGTGATCATCAGTTAATAACACGAAACGGTCATTTTCACTCATTGGGGATGTTACAAAAAAACTAGCGTACGCAGTCGAATGTTTAAAAAAGTCTACAAATACATTCTGTGCTGGTAATATGCACGTCATCAATAGTAATAATAATAGTTTTTTCATTTGATTTCTCCTAATAGACCTCTTCTAACAATTCGTCTATCTTTTCTTTAATCTCTTCTGGATCTAGGTCCAGTGTATTTCTTAACGATCCCCTCCACGTCTTTACAACTCGTCCATCATGAATCAAGATAACCATCGGTATTCTCTTCGCTCTATATTTTTCTTTCAATTCTAAATTATTATTTATATCGATATAATATAATGTCGACTGTTCATAATCGCCTATAGTTTCTAACGTGTCCACTATATCGTTTGAACTATTCCATTCAGCATTAAAATACACTATCGATATCCCTTGCGCTATCCCTTTGTGAAACATTTCATTACCAATCTCACTTTGACTAAATAAACAAGATATAACTAAAAAACCACTTAATATAAACTCTTTTAATAACATTTTACTTCTCCAACTTTGCAACTTTTAATTCTAAATCTCTTACTCTATCATTGAGATCTTCTATTTCTTCTTCTATATCGGTAATAGCATCAACCATGTTATCGTACTGATCATTATACTGATGCTTTGATGGTGGCCAGGCAACCGACGGGTCTCTTAAATCTAAGGAAGGATACGTCCCAATTCCCGGCGCGGGTAATCTTTTTGCATCATCAATCTCTCCCATCATCATATAATAAAATCCGACTAAAGTTGCGACACCAGCAGCAGCTGAAATCATAGTCTTGATGCTGATATTAAATTTGGTATCTTCGCCTAATTCTGGTTTTTCTTTCGCTACGACCGCTATGTTACTAACGGGAGCAGGTTTTGTTTTTGCCTTTAAAATCTGTTTTTGTAAAATAAAATCCCGTTTTGATTTCTCCTGTTCAGATTTTACTTCCGTTGCCTGTTCCATCATGATTCCTGTAATGTCTTCTACAGTGATATATTGCATATCTATCAGGATGTCTCCCAACTTTCTCTTATCACCGTTCTGCTGTCGCTGCAATCCTTTAGCTATTTGTCTTTTTGTTATGACTCCAGCATGTAATAATAAATCACCTAATCTCTTTCCGTTTGATGTCATTATTCATTCTCGATAAACTTTACATCAAATACATCGTGATCATCTGTGCCTTTGTATTCTATCTGGGTGATATCAGCTTCACCACCAAAGTGTTTTGCTATACCCTTCAACATACCGACTGCTAATGGAGCGAGTCCATCTCGTTGTGATTTATAATGAATGGTAAAATGTTCATCATCAATTTTTTCTATATCGAATGCTGGTGGAACTAAACTTGGTAGCATCTGTGTAATCCGTACGTGCATTTCATCCAATCCTTCTACAAAAGAATGAAAGTCATTACCAAACGCATTAAAATATTCTCCATATGCTTTTGGTGCAACATCAGTAGACCAATAAACACCAAACATTTCCAATACATCTCCAGCTGGTATACCTAATGTTTCCGAAACAGCCCCAACTAAAGAAAATGTTACCGAATCATCATATGCATCTAAATCTTCATAAACATCTTCGCCTATACCAGATACTTCAAGTACGTGTTCCCAAACTTCTTCTCCGGCTTCTCTGATGACTAATGCTCTAATTGCTTTGTTTATCATACCGTACATAACTTACCTCCCGTTATCTATCGTCTATTCCTATATATCTATAGTTATTTTTATTTAACCATTTTACTAACTGGTTTAAATCTCTAAACCGTTCGTCAGATCTATTATTAACATCTACATAAATTCCTTTTCTATCCCTATGGACGAACACATCTCCTCTTTGATTACTAAACACAACTACACTTCTTTCATGAGGGCCGGGTAATGATGTTATGCTACCATCCATATCTAGATATTTACCGCTTTTAACAGATATTTTTTCTTTTAACAGATCTTTTAATTTAATCACTTCATTCTCCTAATTATAAATAGGTTTCTTTCCATCTTGAACTTTAAAAGTTACGATATATTTTTTATCCTTGTCTTCATCCCATTCTTCAAAATCTATCATAAGGTTACCGTGTTTGTGCATTTTTTTCTGAACAGTGTCGACTTGTTCCATATCGTTACATATAATGAATATATTATTGCCGTCGCTTTTCACATACATTAAATTGCTCGCTTCGTTATACACTCGCTCGTCTTTCATTACATATCAAATTTAAGTTTAAAAGAAATTGGCATATCGTCACGAATCTGTATCGGTTGAGCTAATTTAGCCCTCGCTACCGGCCCGGCGACCTTATTATCATACAGGTCTATGGAAGTGACGTATGGTTGAAATACGCTAGATGTGAATTGAGGTAAAAACCATGGACTTTCCGATATCTTCACTATACCGCTCCCAGTGGGAAATCCCCGTACGGTTGAATTGTTTGTAAAATTAAATTCACTCGGTTCAACAGTAGCGATGATCTCTCTTGTGTATATTCGTCTTGTAGATTTGAATTTAAATGTAAATTGTCCCGTTAAAACATCTAAATAAGTTATATCACTGTCGTATGAACCGGTTTCGGTAAGGATTACTAGCCCGTGTTCATAAAATATATTTCCTACATAATTATCAGATGAACTCGGACTATTGGTACTCTGAGAAACTGTGTTGTTAACAGGATAGAGATTACCCCAACCATCATCTCGAATCGTTACTGTTCCGGATGGATGACTGTCGTCCCTTATTTCGAACGTGGTGGATTTTATTTCATCTTCGTAATATTTTCTCGGAATGGATAAAACTGAACCGGAATCAAAAAATTTATTTATATGTTGTGGCCTGACTTCATCCGTATAACGAAAACTGTGTTGTAAACTACTTAATTTCTTTTTTTCGTATGAATCGGCTAACGAATTGACATACTTGGAACCACTGAGATATATTGCTGTTTGGAGGAATGTAAATAGACTTCCGCTATCGGTTGGGGGGGATACATCTGCACTACTGGAAACTGAACCCGAAAGATAGGGTAAAACCCTTACATCAGTTGAACTTGAATCTAAATTCTGTGTTTTGTGTAAGACATTTTCCGTAAAGGAAATATCCGATTGATTAATCTTCTTCCATTTCGACATATCATGACATTAAAAATCAAGAATGGCTTTAATAATCGAGACGACACCGTAGTTATTAGACAATGGTTTAGACAATTTCCCCGCTGCGACTAAATCACCTGTAGAATCGTATAGATTAATTCCAGTAGCAAATACTACCGGATCGCCACGCATTGATGTATGTAAAAGTTCATTTAACGATCCACTAGTGAATGTTGGATTGTTTGAGAAATTTAAATCACTGGGATTTACACGGCAGAAATGATATTTACGATTCTTATCCTGTTCACTCCGTATTTTAATCTGACCT
>TARA_R110000824_G_scaffold207637_2_pt1 | contig 10263 bp, 9 predicted proteins | sample TARA_R110000824 | Tara Oceans TARA_R110000824 (sample SAMEA4397747) | marine metagenome | biome: Polar Biome; feature: [MES] marine water layer (ENVO:01000295) within the mesopelagic zone...; material: water (ENVO:00002006), including particulate matter (ENVO:01000060) such as...... | reverse complement strand
CTTGTAGATGAATTTGCTGAAATACCTGAGCACCACATGATCATGCTCCTGCGTCTGGGTGATCATTTTCCTATATATTTCTTCGGTGATCCGAAGCAGGCGTCTCCTGCTTTCGCCAAACGTCTTTATGAGTATATTGAGTTAGACACGTTTAAGAGAGCATGCGGGCATCGTCATGCGCACTTGGAGTACAATTGGGATCCTAAATTGAAGGGAAAGCAGAGGTGTAGCCGAAATCTCGTGCTCATGCATGAAGAACTTGCGAGATCTGGAAGATTGAACATGGGTTGGCGTCAGAAGTACGAAAAGCTTGGATGTGTTGACGAGGAGAGGCGGTGTCAGGAGTGGATTCCTTCTCTAAAGAAATGGGTACCTAAAACTCCCATCGTAGAAACCTACGAGTACTTCCCTGTGGAGGTTATAAATAAATTAATAAACAAAGATTGGACGACGAACAAGAAGCATAGAAGCTGGCGAGTAAAGTCTGTTATTTCAGAAATTTTGAGTCAAACCGATTACGGCATACATGATCATCACGGGGTGCCATGTTATCGGCAATCAGTGAAATATTTCGAAAGGGGACTGCCGGGTACTCGTATATATGCTGGGGATGGAGCATATCAGAATTTGAACTTTAGATTTAAGGCACTACTTTTACATGGCCTATATTTAGACTTTGACCAGGGCGCGAGCCACCAATATGCGATCGTAAACATATGTAGGAGATATAGCATTCCCTGCTCAGTTTTGGAAGATTATGTAAAAAATTACAAAAATTGGAGAATTGATATAGCTGAATATTACACTGTCGCTGAGAAGGGGGTGAGATGTCCGATCAGCGCGGCAAAACAGATGATCACGGCTATCAATTACGGGTCAGGTTTGAACTCGTTTGGGTTGAAACGCGCTAAACGCAGGAGGGGAAGAGTGAATCAACACAGCTTTTTTGACAAGAACTGGCCACAGAGAGATCATGAAGCAGATGCGTTCGCCGCGTATTATCGTAATAAACTCTATCACCCGAAGTTAGTCGCTTTGAAAAATGAGATGGCTAAAATTATAAGGCTGTTCAGGGGAAACAAGGAATTTGAAGGCATCGTCGCTGATATGAGCGCGCATTCTATGAAATACAACAAGCGTTATCGAGACATAAGAGTAACCGCCATGTGTACTTGGGCGCAGAAAGTTGAAACGGAAATCAACTTATGTATCAACAGCTACTTTGGTGACAATAACGTCAATGGGCTTATTCATGATGGCCTGGGCGTGAACGCCGCCGTAGTAGAGGCTAAAGGCGGACGGGATGTAGTTATAGAGAAAGTGAAACAGTTCGTGACTGAGAAAACTGGCTACGAGTTTATTTTGAAAATCAAACCGTTTGAGATCGAAGAGGCGCGCAAGTGGCTGGACACCGTTCCCGACCTCAAAACGCCTGTATCGGTGAAAGAGTATCTTCCGTTGAATCATATTGTTAAATATCACAAAACAGGGCAAAAATGGAACGAGAGAATCATGAACGCTCTAGTAGACTTATCACCAGAGGAACCAGTTCTGATTATCGGTAAGCCTACGAAAACGGGTAAGAAATCGAAATGGACAACTAAGATGGAATGGCGTCTGCCGGGGTACAAGTTGGTAAAAGGCATGCGCGTAACCACTCGTTGTAACCTAAAATTGGATAATCATAAAGGGGAGCGCGTACGCATTCATAATGCCGCCAGAGGAAATATACTACTTGTGGACCCCACCCAGAAATACATGATTGTAGAGTGGTCCATCGGTCCATCTACCGAAGTCACCAGTTTGCGGGCAAGTGTATTCAAACAATGCTGCCAGTTAGATTACGCTGTCACAGTCGAGAGAGTCCAGGGTCGGACGATCAATGAGAACATGTGGATATGGAATACGCAAAATATGTGGCTCAATGAGCTCATCATGGCTTCCTCTCGGTGTAAGAATCTCGGTCAGTTGAAGATAGAGCGATTTAAGAAGCCATTGGAATGGCGCAAATACGATGTTCTACCTTCTAAGTCCATATGTACAAAGGTTTATGCACAGATATGGACCTATGTGGGTTTGGACCAGCCGTTATATCGCATTATAGGAGATCCCGAAAACATTAAAAAAATAACCGTGAAGGATGCGTACACCGCGCTGCGATACGGTAAGTCTAATTACAACAAAACAAAAGAGCAGCGCGCCGAGGAGAAGATGAATAAACAAATTGTATCGACGGAGAAGCCATGCATTCTATCACAGGGGTACTTCGCTTCAGGTGATCATCTTGTACGCGCTGTCCGGAAATTGAAAGCTGTTCATACAATAACAACCGACAAGAAAGAGGGTGATAAAGTTGAGGTTTCTACATGTGCACCGCTTCGTTTCAAAAAAAGCAAGATAGCACACGTTATGATAGACGAGAAGGAGCAGAGGTTAAAGGCGTTCTGGTGGCGAGTTGAAATGGTAAAAACAGTCAAAGTCATCGCCGCAGAACAGGGTGATCAATGGCTGTTTGCCAACGGCGATCTTAAAAGATGTACATTTTCAAAACGGTACAAGAAGATAGGATTGGAGGCTGCAGAAGCCATTCTAATGGAAAAGATTCCGAAGAGCTATAAACTTCACAGGAAGAACTATGAAGACCCGACGCCCAAAGCCATTGGCATACAGTTTGTACAGGATGCCGACGGGCGCTATTTTCCGTCTGTAGAGTCAATGGAACACTGTCTTGCAACAGAGCGTATGCCTACAACAAAATCAGTGCCCAAAAAAACAGTCGTTGAAACAGACACCAAAAAGGAGGCAGATGAAATATTTAAAATCTCTGAGTATGTTGAGATGCCGAAGGTTAAACCCGACCCCACGAAGAAATGTACAGGCCTGGGCGGTATATGCGGGATCCCTGACATCAGTGGATGCCGGGTGTTGTGCTTCTCTTGTGCGAAAAGGAAAGCACGTGCGACACGACGACTGAAGAAGTGATTACCCGGGTTTTTTTTTATCTATATATATTAAAGCATGGTAGTTTTCAAAGAGAAGAAACGACCACGAAACATGACTGATGATGAATTACGCGACCACAAGCGTTTGCTCGGGCGAATGGCGTCTAAACGATATTACGATAAGCATAGAGAGCGCCTGCGTTCCGAGAAGTCAAAGAGATATGAAGCTAGCGATAAAACAGCTGTTCAAAAGTACGGACGAGATTACTACCTTGCGAACCGGGATCGATTAAAAGCCGCTTCTCTCGCTAGATATTACAAGTTGAAAAATGAGACGATAGACAGTGATGTCGTAGAAGTTGATGACTCCGTAAAAAAAATATAAATGTAAATTAGAAATGAATACAGTCGTTAAAAACGACGAAAAAACAGAAGTTTTGAGCGAGAGTGAATATTCCGGCGATTCAGCCGAAGATCGGGGCGAGCCCCAAGATGAATTGGTCGATGCGATTAGAACTAAATATCCACATCTCAGTCGAAAAAAAGTCACATCAATGACGAAAGCTTGGCGGGGCAGGAAGGCTGCTGCTATCAGGCGGAAGGCAGAACAAGAGGAACTCATTCACCTCCGAAAGGCAGTCGCGCGCAAGAACAAGAAACAGATGCACATAGAGCAAGCACCTGTTGCTGCGTCAAAATCTGGCTACAGAAAGGCACAGCCAACTCCGAGAGCATCTGCACTGGGACAAGAGCCAGAACCTGAAAACATATTTAGTAAATTCTTCTGACTTTATTTTGTAATTATACTGTAAGACATGCTCGCCTTTGACGATAATCAGCTCGATCAGGTTACAGTTCTTTTCGAACGCAGGCTCCTCCAACGAAGTAACGATAGCGCTGGACAATACGTTTACGACTGCCCGTACCCGATCAACGCCTTGAAATATAGAATCAACTCGGTTGTCATCCCGCCCACTTCTTACCATGTTCACGCGGGGAACAACAAGATTGCTTTTACCAATGATGCCAACGGCGACATTGAAGGAACGATAGAAAATGGTTTCTATGCTTCCCGCGAAGATCTTATAACGGCCGTAGACACGGCGATGACAGCAGCAAGCGATGCAGCAACGGGCACAGACCATACTTATGTCGTCGTAGAGACGCCCGGTACGAGTGCTACTCTCGGTACCATCAACATTACCCAGAACAGTGGGACGATGGTAATCAGAGGAGGTGCCTCCTCCGCGTCTGAGCTGCTCGGTTTGGGAGCATCATCAACTATAGTAGACGCAGCGGCAACATTCACCGGTCCCGCCGTGATGAGGGATGATGGCCCAGATTTTGTTTCGATAATTTCTCCAACTCTCTCAAAAAATAAGAGTTACAGCGGGAAGCGCAACGGAAATTTGATCTCGCTCCCCTGCTCTGCGCCCGGGCAAGCGCTTATCTACCAGAGTGATAATGCCGCTTTTGTAGACCTGGAAGGATGCCAGCCAATGCGTCAACTAGAAATTGAACTGAAGGATTCGTTTGGGAAACCATTTGTTCTAAACGGCTCCTCGCCTGTATTATCTATTACGTTTTCGGTTGAATCAAAAAAGACACTTTAATTGATTTTATTTTGTAATAGTAGTTTAAGAATGTACACCTTCGCACGGTTTCCCGATCTAGGTGCATTTAGCCATATTGTACAGTCGCACCCCAAATTTGAGAACACCCCCAGCGGTCTCATAAGAGACAAAGATGGAATGGTACTCGGCCATATCCTATCTCCTCTAGGAACGCGTCGTTTCGAATCTTTCCGGGGCACAGAAGGAGAAACGTTTGCAACGCCTCCACCGAGCCAACCTGCCATACTCCCTCCTGTTTCTAAGGATGTCGGCCTCGCCATGGACCTATCGAGAATAGGCGTGATGCCACCTCTATCTCAAATAATTGGAGAGGAGAAAACGTCGTCTCTCGGTCCGACGATGACAGAAATAAATAAAATATTCGATTCAATGGTTTCCTCTAAGAAGAGTACCCCAGCCGAACAAACCAGGGCACCCAAAAGTATGATTAGCAAGAAGGCTCTTAAAAAAGCTGTTCGCGCAGGAATAAAGGCAAGTCAGGAAGGGGACGTCGAGACAGCAAAGCGGGTTACGAAACGAGAAGCTCTCTCCGCAGGCATACCCGATGTACTTGCTGCTATTCTAGAAAAGGAAGCAGGGAAAGCTATTAAAAAACACGCCATCATGGAAAACAGAGAAGTGGACGGAATTGTTGAGAAAGCCGAGAGGAAACGGCCCATGAAGCGTAATGAAGACATTAAACACGGGGGAGGCAGGAGAGGGCGCCCTGCCGGTTCTCGTGGCGCTGTTGTTCCTTCTGAAATGAAAGGGGTTACAGCCCCTGAAATGCGATTTGGTCTCAGAAAAATAGGATACAAAGCAACATCTAAGATGAGAAAACCAGCCCTGATACGCGAACTGTCCAACGTTTCTGCTAAATCAGGTACATCAATAAATGATATCTTGAACGCTCCAGAGGGAGGGGAATTGTCTAACCGGTTGATGGGAGTTGCTCGGGACATGGGCAAAACAATGCGTAAATTTGATATTAAGAAGAAGAAGAAGCTCCCTCGCGTCCCCGGTTCTAAAAGACCGTCCACACCCCGGCGACCACCTGCTCCCCGCCGGACGTACTAGTTCAACTTTTAAATAGTTTTATATGTTAAATGTACTTCGAAGGAGCGCATATAGTTACATCAGTTGATTACCCAGATTCTATCAATCTTGTAGAAACAAAGCCTTTGCCCGTCCAAGAGAAGCGCAAGGAACCCGACCGACGCGGGGCGCATAAGCCGATGATAGACTCTATTCCAGACAGTGCTTTCACTCCCGGGCCGGAGCGGGCGACAGATCTAGGTTTCGAGGGTTCTACCGAAATGAAGCCCACGCCGGACCCCCTGCCTGTACAACCACCTGCAATGAGTAGACAGAGAGCAGAGGATCCCATCCAACCGCCACATTTCTCCAGTAAGCTCGACCTCGCCCCGTTCGCGTCAGCCGTTTACGAAAAAGATAGAGAGAAATTCATGGATAAATATACCGAGAGGGATCGTTTTTATACGTATCTCAAAAACCAAAGTAATGACGAGTTGGCGACATTCCGTGGGAACGATGGCTCTCTCGTTATTTCTATACGTGGTACGGTGACACCAGCTGACGTCGGGACAGATCGTTCCATTCTCGCCGGGAACCCCCTGGACACGCCGAGATTTCAGCGAAATATTAAAACAATTCGTAATATCTTGAAGACCACCAAGGTCGATCCGAATAAGGTTGTTCTTACGGGTAGCAGTCTGGGTGGCTCTATCGCAGCGGCGGCAGCAGTTAAGCTTGTTTTGAAGGCCGTAACGTTCAATGCAGGTTTCAGCCCGACGTCAATCATGTTAGACCCTTATGCTCGTTCAGGACGGTACAGGGACGCCGATATTTTAAATTATAGCACACGAGGAGATCTCGTATCTATGTCGAGCGCATTGTTCCCGATGCTCCCCCGGACTCAGCTCGTCGAGCAAACTGAATTCGGTGTACCCTTTTTAGCTGCTCACAAGATGGACAACTTTCTAAATCAACTTGGAGACTTTAAACGAGAGCGCGGTGATTTATACGCCCCAGGGACGACAACGGAAGGCACTACAAGCAGTATAAGCAATTGGACGAATATTCCACAGCACAAAAGAACGAAGTCAAGCCCGAACAAAACTCTATACGAATTTATAACAGGGAGAGAGCCTCCCAGCGCAGTCACGACTGTAAGTGATATCGCCACGGGATTCGGTGTCATCAGTGATATCCGCAACATTCTCGGCACTGGCACACGAGCGCCTATAGAACCAGAACTGGTTTACCCAGAGCCAACTTTAGACTTGGGACCAGAAGAGCCTCTTGAACTCGCCGAGCCCATTGAAGACATTCTAGGCGTTGGGGCGGAGGTATTGGAGGGAGCCGAGGGTATCGCAGAATTCTTACCACTGCTGTTAATACCATAAATGAAATTTGATACTCGCAAAATAATATAATGGTATGTAAAGAGATGTCTTCTCCCGCGTTCAAGATTAAGCCGCTCAAGGAAGCTCGTTCATCTCCGACGAACTACAACAAGAACCTCCCACAGCCACTGGAAGGCAATTTTAGAATCGGGGTATTTGGACAAAGCGGGTCTGGAAAAACCGTGGCCCTCCTGAATATGCTTATCTATGGATTCCGTAAACATTTTAAAAAAATTGTAATTTTCAGTTTTAACATTTCCCAGTTCAAGAAGCACTTTTCGAAGCTGATGACGAAGCACGACGTTATGTTCGAGCAGTACGACGAGAAGACACTTAAACATCATTTCGATAAACAGGTAGCCCGGAATCGCAAGCGCCCCAAGCGCGTTACACCCCTCCTTCTGGTTTTCGACGATATGCTTTCGGTAGTTCAGAAGAGCCCCCTGTTCAAAGAGATAATGCTTGTCGGGAGAAAGGAGCACGTGTCGATCGTCTACACCGCCCACAAAATGGCCGGACAAACAGATATGCTCGTAAGACAGAATACAACTCATTTTGTCGTGTTATCGACGACGGACATGGAGTTGCGGCTCCTTGGACAGACATTATCGATACCCGGACAAGATCTTATAGATGCGTGGCACAGCAGCGGTGCAAAAGAGAAGTTCTCGTTCCTTCATATAATTACGAACCCTGCGTCAGTCTTCTTCGAATTCTCGGGAAAGAAGTTACTTGGGTAACACTGACTTCAACATTTTTTTGTAAGTTTACTGTAACAATGGACACTAAATCTTCTGTGAACTTTTCCGCCGTCCCAGCCGGCGTCGCGTATAAGGACGCGTTATCATCATCGACCGATCACATTCGCGACAGTCGAAAAGTAGTAATTCACCCCAGTTCTGGGAGTGGAAGCTTCGGGCCTGGCTCGCAGACGGAATGTACGTTCTTCGTGGACGATGGAGCCAACGGGTCATTTCTCCACCCAGATTCGTGTTATATCACCTGCGACATTCAAACGGTCACTGCAGTTGGTGGGCAGACCGGCGTTGCTTCTGCAAATTTTAACTCCTCCGCGAATGATATTTTGGATAGAGTAACCGTGAGGGGCAAAAGATCCCGCGTCCAACTGGCTGATTGCAGGTCCTATGGATTATGGAGTGCGCTTCAAGATAAATTGTACTACCCCAAATCTTACGAGGGGCATGCGCCATGGTCTCGGGGATTCGTTGATCAAGTTAAAGATGATGGACACCCTGACGCGAATGCGGTCACTCTCTTTAGTAACAATTATGGGCTTGTTTCTCGTGGCGCATCCAATGTGGTAGAGCTAGGAGCTGGTACTCGCAGGTACAAGCTAGAGCTAAAGTACTGCCCATTTTTTGCGAGTAATCTTTTGATCCCGTTAAGCTCTACGGGCGGAATAGCTGTCGATTTAAGCTTCGCCAGGGTAAACGATGCTTTTGTTGGATTCCAGGCAGCGAATTCGACTGCTGCGACTACTGCTCTCGACTACCGAGTCACCAACGTTCGCTTTCATTGTTTGATTTCATATATGGAGGAACGTTTCATGCAGGCGTATAACTCTCAAATTCTAAAGGGCGGTATCTCAATCCCATACGATAGCTACGTGTCCCTGCAGCACGTACCTCAGTCAACAAACGAAAATTTGGTCCTATCGCGAGGATTGGAGTTCTGCAAGTCTGTTTTCGTCTGCCACCGATTTACTTCGGACCTGAATGCGATCGCTAAACCGAGTCTAGCACACCTGGCCAACCCATTGTTGGAGGAAATTCAGCTTGTTGCGGGCGGCCTGGTACAGCCCACAACCCCTCTGATCACAGCAACTTCTTCGGGTACAAACGTGACAGGGCAAATGGTGGAAGAACTTGTTCAAGCACAGAAAACTATCGACTCTTCTTTCCACTCGAAAGACTTTCAGCTGCAAAAACAGTCTATGGAGATTACACTTGCCACTGCGGCGAAAGGGACTGCTATCGGCTCGAATACAGGTCCAAAATTCACGGAAGTTGCAGGCTGGAACGGATGCCACATCGTTGGTCTATCCCTCGATTCGGGCTCCCCATTTTCCTCAATATATAACAGGTCTAACTCTTCGATGCAGGACCCTCAACGGAAGAGCGACTTGATGGCTACGATGAAATATACTTCTGACCCGTCTGCTTACACCACGAACGTGTTCATGTATCACTCTAACATTCTCAAAATCGGTCCGAACGGAAGTATGATTCCATATCAGCTGTCCATGTAAATATATGTCACCTGCAAAATTTAATAGTTTTTATAAGTAAATGGGGTTAGCACGCATAAACGAATTAGCGCTCAGTGGTCGAAACAAAACTTCGCACTCGCGCACACAGGTTGTTAAAAATCTCTCTGTCAACGGAGACGTTCAACTAGAATCATCTGTGGCAGGTGACACCGGTAGCGTCAATATCGCTGGCCCTGTCTCGACGATGAGCAGCACTTCATACTCACTTAAAATGCCTTCTGCAATCGGATCGGCGGGCCAATCACTCTCCATCGACGATGCTTCTACAGGAGAGCTTAAATGGGCGTCTTCTTCGGGTGGTACCACTATCATTTCTACAAAGGCAAACGGAGCCACAATGACGGCTGCGGAATCAGGTGGTCTCGTGCTACAAAATACAAACGGAGCTACGGTAAATTTACCCGCTCTCTCTGGTGGCACGGGCATCGAATATACTTTTATATGGAATGGAATCCCTGGACAGACGTTCAATATAGCTCCCCAAAGCGGCGATAGGATATCAGGGCATATAATCGATGTAGCAAACGGAAACGTTGTAACTGCAGCTAATAGCGGTCTGGGCGTAGACGGCAAACAGCTACAACTAGACTCGGGCTCTCTGGGCGGCGACCGCGTGTCCCTTATTTCTGGCGACAGCTTCGCGTGGTACATTACCAGCGGTTTGGGGTCTTGGGTGTTCGAATCTTAAATATATACATTTATAAAGATGAATGATGATACCGAGTCTAAGCTTGAAGCACAAATTGATTCTGTACCTCATATTAACGAAGGGCGACCCGAGACGTTTTGGATTGCATGTTGCTCGAGAACTAGCGCCAGCGCAGCAAAGTATTTCACTACTGTGGGAATTTGCACAGGCGTTATACTCTTCTCGGCGACTATGCTCGCAATCCATTATGATGATGTCGAGGCTCGCGCAAATTATTTACCACTCCTTTCGGGGACCCTTATGCTCCTCGTGGACCCCCCACGCCATGACACATGACGATATT
>TARA_R110000824_G_scaffold401427_1_pt1 | contig 10264 bp, 10 predicted proteins | sample TARA_R110000824 | Tara Oceans TARA_R110000824 (sample SAMEA4397747) | marine metagenome | biome: Polar Biome; feature: [MES] marine water layer (ENVO:01000295) within the mesopelagic zone...; material: water (ENVO:00002006), including particulate matter (ENVO:01000060) such... | reverse complement strand
GCCTGTTTTAAAACGTCATGTGTCTCAAATTATCTGACGACGGACACTTCTGATCTTTGAAGCTCTTCAGCAGCCTTAACAATAGTTTCGGCAAAATCAGCGCCTTGAAATTCGTGTTCGTTTATCTCTTCAACAATCTTCTGAAGTTGCTCGTGCCTTTCTTCTTCTCGACGAACCTGAATTTTCACCAATCCAGCCGCAAACTCTTCTGGTTCATTCGCACCAAATGGAACACGGTCTAGTTGCTGCTCCGGATCGTCGAAATCGTAAATCGGATAACGTTCAATGAACGCCCGATAATTCTCGGCCCGTTGTATTTTATAGCTGGAAATTTGACGTTTCAAGAAAGTTTCTTTGGTTTTGTCGCACACTTCTCTCGTCAACTCTTTGAGGCGTGCTTCTGGAATATTAAATGCAGTCCGCCCCTCATTGACCCGAGAATTTAAAAATGGCGCGTCAACGCACACATGTATGCAGAGGTCATTTCTCTCTTCAAAAACAATTCCCCCCAGCCCTAAGAGCCCGTCAACTTTTCGCGTTTCGACAGTGCGCCCATCGGCAAGCAAATGAACTTGGTGCCTACCATCCAAGCCTGCACTAGCTTCGTTATCACAGAGAAATCCCGTGATTTCAATTTCTCCAAATTTCTGGCTGGTCCAAGCTACATTGTCTAAATCCTTCAGAACCAAAGATCGAACTGATGAAGGATAGACATACTCGCTTCCATCGATAGTCACGATGACCTCTGGACTCGCATCCATCAGAAAGTCGGAAATAAAGTGAGAAGCAAAATATCTCAAAAAGGTATCTTCTCGCTTAGGAAAATTTTCCGCATACTCATTGTTTCTGATATTTGAGAACTTGATCTCAGTGCCTAATCCAGAAAAACCTACAGTCGGCGATTCACTTTCTTCAATCTGATTAGATTCTCTCAGTCGGAAATTGAATTCCAGTTCTTCTGGGTCAATTGAGCCATACCGGCTGGTAACATTAATTTTCTCAAACGAATCCAACCAAAAAAGTCGACCAACACCCTTCCCACCTTTTTCTTTTTTATAATCAGTGTCTACCTCACAAAAGGCATCAAAGCGGGTTGAATCCATACCAACTCCATTGTCCCGGACACTAATTTGCAAACCCTTTTGCTTCTTTAAATTTTCAACATCCAAAAGAATTTGGCCCTTGCTCAATGCATGGTCATCAAAGCGGTCGGAAATTGCATAATGTGAGTTGCTTATTGCTTCAAATATAGGTTGCAAAGCTTGAGCATAATTACTTGGTTTAGGAAGCTTATCCACTCTATTGATGATATTCTCAGTTAGAGTTGTCAATTTATTTCCCCTTCCAAAATTCGCTAATTAGTAGCGGAAGAGTTTCGTTGTGCAATATCTTTTACCTGACGTTTCGAATTAGGAAATTTCCAGGAAAAGTGCACCTTAATTCTCCACCCTCACCCACTAACCGACAACCGCACCCCCATCGCCCGCAGCACCCCCAGCAAAGTCTCCAGCGTCATATTACCATTCGGCCCCAGCGCCTTGTAGAGCGCCTGCCGCGTGATCTTGCTCTCCGCTGCCACCGCCGTCATGCCCTTGGCACGCGCGACATCGCTCAGCGCGGTGCGGATCAGCGCGGCGTCATTTTCTTCAAAGGCGACTTTCAGATAGGTCGCGATCATTTCCGGGCTGTCGAGATATTCCGCAGCGTCAAATTCTGTTGTCGTGGTCGCCATTTAAATATGCCTTCCCATAAACGCCCCTTATGGGGGCTTAGCCTTAAGGGCTATATGTCAACGTCTCTCTTCAATGTTTTTGCCATTGCGATATCGCTTTGCTGCGTTTTCTTCGATCCCCCGCAAAGCAATATGATCAATTCGCCTCTACGCTCGACAAAATAAAGTCGGTAGCCGGGACCATAATCAATACGTGCCTCACGGACCCCGTCACCCACCGCTTTCACATCACCAAGATTGCCGAAGCCAAAACGATTGACGCGCATAATTATCCGCGCCCGCGCCTCATGATCCTTCAGCTTCTTGAGCCATTTCGCAAAGGCGTCGGTCTGCCGAATGTTCATGAGCGTAAACCATAGATGACAATAGCTAGTTTGTCAACTTTAGATGACACGTAGTGTTGGGCCCGCATGCGCTTTGGTAAAGACGCTCTGGATTCCGGATCAAGTCCGGAATGACGAGTTGGCCGGAACTGTCACAGTGTTTCAAGCCACCAAGGCCACCCAGATAGCCACAAAGAAACTCGCCCCGCCCATCATCACGAAACTATGCCAGATGGAATAGCGAAAGGGCCGCCCCTTGCGGGCATAGAAAATCGTGCCGAGCGAATAGAAGGCGCCACCCGCCAGCATCGCCCATAGAGATAATGGCGGTAACTGTTCCATCATCTCGGGCACGCCGATAATGCCCATCCATCCCAGACCGAGATAGGAAGCCAGCGACCAGCGCGAATCCAGGTTCTTGCCGAATATCTTGTACAATATCGCGGGAATAGCGAGCGCCCAGACAGTCGTCAGCAGGAAGAGGCTGAACTCCGTGCCCGCGAGGACAAAAATCGGGGTAAAAGTTCCAGCGATCGTCAGATAGATGGCCGCATGGTCGATCCGGCGCAGCATCAGCCGCCGGTCATGAAAAGGCGACAAATGGTAGAACATGGAAATGATGTGAGAAAATGCCACGCAGACCACATAGATCCCGACCGCCGCGACCACAGCCAGACCGTGACCGGCAACAGCCTGTGAAAGCAAGGCCAGGCCGGCCGCCAGGATTAAAACCAATCCTATGCCATGGACGATAAAATCGGCGCGGCGTTCCTGTTTATCGGGCGTGGGGTACATCAGGTCACAATCTTTGGAAGGGGGGCATTGGAGACGGGATAAAGGTGACAGCATATTTATCGCCAACAGTCACCCACTAACCAACCGCTGCACTCCCATCGCCCGCAACACGCCCAGCAAGGTCTCCAGCGTCATATTGCCATTCGGTCCCAGCGCCCAAAATCAAATAGCGCAGAGCGCCTGCCGCGTGATCTTGCTCTCCGCTGCCACCGCGGCCATGCCCTTGGCGCGCGCGACAGCGTTCAGAGCGGTGCGGATCAGCGCGGCATCATTTTCTTCAAAGGCGACCTTCAAATAGGTCGCGATCATTTCCGGACTGTCGAGATATTCGGCAGCATCGAAGAGCAATCAGCCCCTCCCTTTCAAGGGAGGGGATCAAGGGGTGGGATATGAGGAAAGTGGTTCGATGCCACTTTCCGAATTTGTGAGTGGGGACAGGCCTCACCCCAACCCCTCCCCTGAAGGAGAGGGGCTTAAAAGGCTTCGTGCCATTGTGTCTTCGTGTGAGCCGAGGGAGGTCCTGAACCAAGTTCAGGATGACAAACACTGTTCAGCGCCCCGACCGATCCCGCACAAAAAAACGCCGGCGTAAAAACACCAGCGCCTTTTCTAAATCAAACATGCCATGATCAATGCCGCCAGCCGCAACTCTACTGCGAAATCGACTTCTCAATATCCTCAACCGGCGAATTAATCAGCGTCTTCGCCTGCTCCAGCACGATCTTGTCACTCACTTCCTGATGCAAGAGCGGTCTCATCTCGCCCATGGTGGTCGGATCGGCGACGAGGATCAGCCGCTCATAAGCGCCCTTGTGCGCGAGATCGTATAATTTCTCCGCCATTATCTTGGAGAAGGTTGCCTCCATGCTCTCCCGCGCCGATTGCTCCGGCGGCGATTTGCCGGACGGACCCTGATCGGCCAGATGGCCGGGCGTCCAGTCGCCGTCATGCTCCAGTGACCCGCTCTTGACGTAAAAGGTCTTCGCCTCCCCGCCCGTTGCGACAACAACAAATGTATCTTCCGGAAAATTCAGGGTGCCCATGATAATGTCCTTTTTTTGTTTTGGTTCAGACAGGGAACGCGTCGTGGCCCGAAAGGTTGCCCTCAACGCTTTCCTACACGCAGCCGGTTCGCTATAGTCACCGCTAGCTCTTTGACATTCTATATCCCCCTGCTCCCGAGCCCCCGCCGCCAAAAATCGCTCCGTGCGCGCGAAAGTTTTTCCCGCCTTTTAACACTGTAAACTTTGTAAAGTTCGGCGCGCGCCGCGGGTGGCTTTTTCCGGCCCGCGATACGATCGACCACGGAAGTTCAGACATAGTCTGAAGTGTCCGCACAGCCCTTCATTGGCCCGAACTTTCACGAACTTTGGCCGCGACAAGCGTCTCACAATCCGCCGTCACAAGAGTGTCGCCCAACATTATTCATATTGTCATGCAATGACCGTCAACCTGTCACAGCTTTGCTGCACTGCACCATCCATTCCAGTGTCGCACATAAAAAGGTTGATTCCCTCCATGTCAAAACTCTCTCCCAACGCCCTCTCCCGCACCTCTGTCACCGCCCTCGCTTCGGCTCTGTTTATCGCCGCAACAGCCCCGGCCGTGGCCCAGACCAACACCGATGATATGGCCGAAGATAACGACGGAGACGTCATCATCGTCACCGCCCAGAAATTCGAGCAGAAATCGACCGATGTGCCGATCACCATTTCCGCGATTTCCAGCGAGCAGATGGACCGGCTCGGCGTGTCCGATCTCGACGAACTGTCCAACTATGTTCCCGGCCTCAATATCCAGGAGCAGAGCGCCAACAATCCCGGCATCGTCATTCGCGGCATCACCTCGGACAGCGGATCCTCGCAACAGGCCGCTCGGGTCACGCTTTATTATAACGGCGTCGATATTTCGCGCTCGCGCGGTTCCTACCAGGCGATTTACGACATCGACCGCGTCGAAGTGGTGAAGGGCCCGCAGGCTACATTGTTCGGCACCGCCTCGGCGGTCGGCGCGATCAGCATCATCTCGGCACGGCCCAAACCGGGCTTCTCGGGCGAGCTGACCGCAGGGCTGGGAAATTATGACTCGCGCATCGTCAGCGGCCACATCAATCTCGGCAATGACGTGATCGCCGGCCGGATCGCCGGCGAATGGAAGAAGCGCGACGGCTATATCACCAACCTGTCGGACCGGCAGGATGATCTCTATGCGCAGGACCAGTTCGGGCTGCGCGGTTCGCTGCGCTTCACGCCGAGCGACGCGCTGACCATCGACCTGATCGGCACCTATGACCAGCAGCGCAACAGCGGCACACCGTTCATCTCGGGCAATTTCCCAACCTCTGCCGGCCCGGCCAACAGGTTTGGGCCCGCCAATCTGTCGGGCGCTCCGGCCGGAATTTCGGCAGCGGTGCTGGGCAGCGACGATCTCGGTCTGCACCGCGAGGTCTATGACGCCAATCTGACAGCCAGCTATGATTTCGATGACGGCTGGAACTTTACGACGGTTAACGGTTACCGCAAATTCGACAGTCAGGAAGTGTTTGACGCCGACGGCTCGGCCGCCTGGTACCTGGAGTTCACCGAGGATTCGCAGGGCTGGCAGATCAGCCATGAATCGCGCTTCGCCTATCAGGATGACAATGTCCGCGCCTCGTTCGGCTGGAATTATTTCCACGAGGATAATTTCCAGCGCGTGCCCTTTTCGAGCGAGGAAGGCACTTTCCTCCAGTGCACTGCCGGGCTCGTACCTGGCATCCCCTGTGTGGCAGCAAACGGCGTTGCTACCGGTGAGCTGGCTACCGGGGCGTTGACCGGCGGCGCAGTGTCGGCGCTGCCCTATTCGTCGGAATTCACCAACCTTGGCGTCAACGACAGCTATTCGGTGTTCGGTGATGTCCGCTGGACCGCGACGCCAAATCTGGAGCTGACCGCAGGTGTTCGCGGGCTGATCGAGAAGCGCAAATCGGGATATTCCGCGACGGTTCCCGTGCCGGTGCTTCCTACCCTGCTGCCGGACGCGCTCCGGGACCAGCTGTACGGGGCGTTGCCCAGCCTCAGATCGTCCCTTATTCCCGGCCAGACCGACACCGGGGGCGCCACCTTGTGGTCTGAGGACAGTTTTACCGCAATTCTGCCTCGTATCAATGCGCTCTATCGCCTGTCCGATGACGTCAACGTCTATGCCACCATTTCGAAGGGCCGTCGCTCGCCCACCGTCAATCAGACCGCGACCTCGTCCAGCCTGATCCCGGAAGAGATTGTGTGGAATTATGAAGGCGGCATCAAGGGCTCGGCCGGTATCTTCTCCGGCTCGCTTGGCGTCTATTACCAGAAATATAGCGACTTCCAGGTGTCGCGGGTCATTTCCGATGCCAATGATCCTTCCGGCCAGCCGGTCGGATCGACGGTCACCGAGAGCGCCGGTTCGGCCAGCAATCTGGGCGTCGAAGCCGAGCTTCAGGTGCGACCGACCGAATGGCTGACCATGTTCGGTAACGTCGGCTGGATCGATGGCGGTATCGACGACAAGCCTGAAAACGGTATTTATGCGGGCAACCGTTTCCGCCTGCAGCCCGAGTGGCAGGCAGCCGCCGGCTTCACGGTCAATGCGCAATTGGGCAACGGCATGCGCCTGTTCCTGACGCCGAGCGTCACCTATCGCAGCCGGATTTTCTTCGAAACCACCAATCGTCCGGATATCGCGCAAGGACCGGTGACGCTGGTCAATGCCAAAGGCGGTGTCAGCTTTGCTGAAGACCGGTTCGAACTGGCGGTATTTGCCCGCAACCTGACCAACAAGGACTATCTGCTGGATGCCGGAAACACCGGTGGTGCCTTTGGCTATCCGACCTTCATCCCGGCAGAACCGCGCTTTTACGGCATTCAGGCTAGCGCGAAATTCTAGCGGCTCCAGCCCCCACACCCGATAATCCGGATCGGGTATCGGGTGTGGGGGTGCCGGTTGTCATGAATCAGACAATCCATATTCCCGGTGAAGCCTTGGACTTCATCGGGAATATTGTTGAGAGCCATATCGATTTTGCCCGCTAAGGCGGCTGCAGCAAGTGCCGGGTTTCCACTGATCTTATTTGCAAGACAAGACGACGGACCGACTCGTCGCAAACGATCAAATGCAGACGATTTGCGCATCTGTTGCAAACATTTGTTAACCCTATTTTCACAACCGCCGCCTAGTCAGGTCATTATATATTCAACCCGCTATTGCAGGATGGCCTAAAGAGATGGTTTTAGCGCCACTATTGGAACAAAATTGGCAGACATCCTGGCAAACACCATGGCGGTCGCCAAAAATCCCCAAAGAGATCCAGTCCTCGGTTGAGGAAATGCAGCTGCAGCGGGCGCTAACTCATGTGCCGATGATTTATCTGGTAGCCACTTTCAATCTGGTGGCAGTGATGGTGTTGTCAGCTCACGAAGGGGTTAAGCCAATATATTACGCCTGGATGGGGGTGCTGGCCATTGGCTGCGTCGCGCGGATGATCATGTGGATGCGCTACCCGAAAAATCCGAATTCAGACTTTCACCCACAAAAGCTGCTTAGAAACCTGTCCGTCATTGCGGTCGGCATCATCACCTTTCTCAGCATCTGGTCGGTCTTTGCAATTTCCACCGATATGTTTGCCAATCAGATATTCATTCCGATGTCGCTGGTCTTTGGCTCGACCTGTATCGCCCATTGCCTGGCCTGCTTAAAAAGGGCAGCGGTTACCGTCTTATTTGTCGGAGTGATGCCCTCGGCAGTCGCGATGATATTGGTCGGCGGTTTTGATGAGATGATCATGGGATGGAGCATGATCACCATTGCGCTGCTGATGATCCGTTTCATCATCGATAGCTATAATCAGATCATTTCCGGCTTGATCATGCGCCATACCATCTGGAAACAGGCGCACAGCGACCCGCTGACCGGGCTCGCCAACCGCCGTGCAATGATGAACCATCTTCGTCTCGCCGAACAATGTTTCGCGAGCGACGGTAACGGTTTTGCCGTCGCCTTGATTGACCTCAACCAGTTCAAACAGGTGAATGACAATCTGGGGCATGACGTTGGCGACAATCTGCTGGTCGAAGTTGCCAAAAGACTGAACCAAAGCAGTGCCGAACAGGAGATTGTCGGTCGTCTGGGCGGGGATGAATTTTTAATCTTCATGCCCGATGTGACCGGCCATGAAAAAGCTTTGGCGAGAGCCACTGCCTATCTTTCCGGCTTTGCCAGACCGGCAAAGATAAACGGCCATATTCTAACCCCGTCGGCCAGCGTCGGCATTGCTGTTCAGACGCTCGACGGAAATGGTATCGAGCAATTGCTCAAATCTGCTGACAGGGCGCTCTATAAAATGAAGCGCACCGGCAAAGGGGTGAGTAAGTTAGCTAAGCCCCCTTTGCGCAATATGGCCTGACGTAGCGAAGGCCAGCCGAGGGCAAAGCCGTTTGAGCAAGCCTGGCTAAAACGCGCACAGTGCAACCAATATCCTCGTTTCAGATTCCACTGTCATGAAGATTGCCTCTGATGGACCGAGCGTACCTGTCTAAAAACACGTACTGCGACAACAGGTTTTTCATCATATGGTCTGACCAATGAACATCGGGAATCAGAATTTATGAAAGCCATCCTCGTCCTCATCGTAGCGCTGGCCTTTGCCATTGCGCCTTTTCTGTCGCCCGAATTTGGCGGGATTGATCCGGACCGATATCCGGTGCCCCAGCAAAATCCGCCGGTTCAGCCAGTTGGATGGGCCTTCAGCATCTGGGGCCCGATATACCTTTGGCTGGTCGCGCATACGGCTTTTGGCGCCTTCAAATTCAGGCAAGACCCGGAATGGGAGAAGAGCCGCATTGCACTGGCGCTATCTCTGGCGGTCGGCACGATCTGGCTCCCCGTCGCGCTTGTGTCCCCGATCTGGGCGACCATCTTGATATGGATCATGCTGATCGCCGCCCTGGTCGCTTCATACCGGTCCGGAAATGCCGCCCCCGCATGGATCGCCAACTGGCCGGTCGCGCTCTACGCAGGCTGGCTCTCTGCCGCTTCCTTCGTCTCCATCGGCTTGCTGCTTGCCGGATATGGCTTTGTCGACGAATTTGCAGCCGCGGTGATTGCGCTGATTTTGGCGACCGGCTTCGCAGGCTATAACGCCCGTCGCCTCAAGTCATGGCCTTATGCCATTGCCGTCTCCTGGGGATTCGTCGGCATCGCAGTGGCCAATATGAGCTCTATAGTGACGCTGACGATCGCAGCTGTGGTTGCCGCGATCATCGTCCTTGGCCTGACGGCGCTGCCGAGAACGTCTCTCGGCTAGCGGGGCGCACGGGTGTGGGGATCACCGGTGCATCGTCCCCAGCGGCAACCACAGCAACAGCAACCCGATCACCGCCGGTCCTGCCTGAACCAGCGCGATATCAGACGACACGCGCCAGGCGCCGAAAACACCCGCCACGGCAACGAACAGCAGGAAGCCACTCGCAACCTTGCGCTGCCATTGGGCATCGCGAATGAACAACGACCAGAGCAGGCCAGCCGCAAGACAGAGATTATAGATGCCCTGATTGGCAGCCATCGCGGTGGTCGGCTGGAACAGATCGGCGGGAAATTCCGGAAAGGTCGCTGGCCCCTGCGCCTGCCAGGCAAATATTCCGAACCAGGCGATATAGAGATGCAGGATAGCAACCAGCGCGACCATGATCTTGGCAAATATCGACACGCAATGTCTCCCCGAGGCTTTCCGTTCTTATAGGCAGTAAATCGGCAAGCTCAATATGGCGCGCGGTTACGCGACAATCCGGCGCGAAGATCAAACCGCTTTCCTACACCGCAAGATTTCGGTATATTCCACTCCGGTTCTTTGACATCAATCCAGCCGGGTTCTGGCAAGCCAATATCCGGCAGCATTGCCCGTAGCTCACGATTTTTTAGCTCTTTTGACATTGTAAACTTTGTAAAGTTCAGCCGAACCCGCCGCGACAGATCAGACAAAATCTGAAGTCAGTGCAAAACCCGTCTTTGGCCCGAACTTTGACGAACTTTGGCCTTAGCCGCGCTCGCCCAGCACTTCATTCTCGACGCCGATCCGGTGGCGCAGCAGCACCGCGTTAAGGATGGAAAAGACCAAAGCCACCCATGGCAGTCCGAACATAAGCGGGACAATCGCGATCTCGAGCACGACGACCAGATAATTCGGGTGGCTGATATATTTATACGGCCCGCGCTTGACCCGGTCGAAATGCGGCGCCGAGATGATCCTTGTCGTCCACCAGCGACCAATGCTGGCCAGCGTCCATATCCGCAGCAGCTGCGTTCCGACGAACAGCGCCAGCATCACCGGATGAATGATATGCCGTGGATCGACCAGCAAGGCGATGATCGCGATCCAGGCGCTGTGGAGAAAGATGAA
>TARA_R110000824_G_scaffold3074_4_pt1 | contig 10264 bp, 4 predicted proteins | sample TARA_R110000824 | Tara Oceans TARA_R110000824 (sample SAMEA4397747) | marine metagenome | biome: Polar Biome; feature: [MES] marine water layer (ENVO:01000295) within the mesopelagic zone...; material: water (ENVO:00002006), including particulate matter (ENVO:01000060) such as...... | reverse complement strand
TCTCCACCTTCTAATTCATTTACTCTACCTCCTACTGCAAACTTAACCCCTCCCTGTGCGTGGCTAGGGCCATGAACCATTCCTCCCTCAGCAAACTCCTCTATCACCCCTCCCTCTCCAAAAGAATTTTTTAATGCTTTAACATTAGCTATTAATGAGATTACTGTTGCTAGTGTAGTTGCCATTGCTATTAAGTTGTAAGGAAAAATTAATGTTGATTGCCTTGCAACTCCCTTAGCAGCTAAAGATAGCGCTTCAAGATTATTTGCGATTGCAGCAGCAGCAGATAATTGAATGCCAACTTTTTTAATGGCCTGCATCTTCTCATCTTCTCCCGCAAGGGTTATAAGTTGACTTCCTAATGCAGCAACACCATCTATCTGCACCTGTCTTGCTACTTTTTCTTTTTCAGCATTATCTAGTTTTAATTTACTTAATTGTGTTTCTAATTTTACTCTCTGCTCGTAAGACAACATTTCATCTTGCAGTACATTATCTATTAATTCTATCTGAAAATCAGCTAAATCTTGCTCGGCATTTTTGATTGTTGATGTTCCGTTTAATACATCCCCAACTAATGCATTCCAATATTCATCAGAAGCAGATGATATAAATGAAGAATCAAATTCTTCTCTTGCTTTTGTGGTTTTCTCTAACCCTTTATTAATCTTATCTTGTGCTTTAATTCTTAAATCTAGTATCTTATTGTCTATAGCACTAACATCTTCTGAGTAGCTAGATAAGATTATTTTCATTTTTTCAAAATGCGTTATTTCTTTTTTTAGCATATTGTCATCAAACTGCTCTTTTGTTGTTTCACTTTTAAGATATTTATTTTGTTCAGCTAATATTGATTGTCTGTATCTAATATCTTCAGAATCTTTCGCATCTTTAAATGCTTTCTCTAGCTTATCTTTTCTTAATTCCCCTTCACGACCAGTAATTCTCGTCTTTTTTTGTTCAAATTCAAGAATAAGTCTAGTTGCCTCATTATTTCCCTCCTTAAATATCATTGCTTCTGCATGATATAAATCTTGGGTTGCTTTTTCTTCCTTCAGATATGATTCTGCGGTAATATGACCCCATCTTTTCTGAAACGCAAGATGTGCAGCTAATTTTTCGTCTTGTATGTCAGTAATGTATTGATTTTGTCTATCCAAAGCAGGCTGCACTTCTTCTAATGATGTTGGGAGTCCCTCCCCAAGAGCCTTATTTAATTTATCTTGAGCCTCTGTTGTTTTTTCTATTTCTCCTCTATACTTATCCATTTCCCTAGATGCGTCACCCGCCTTATCGCCTGCAAACAGGAACTTCTCTGCTAAGACACCTAACCCAACCACTAAAGCCCCAACACCTGTTCTCATCATAGCAGTCCTAGTAATTATCAACTTACCATTGAAAAAGTCAGTAGCCCTAGTAGCTATCACTACTGCAGCAGTATAAGCCATTGTACCCAACTTGTAAAGACCTATCCATTTAACTGCACTTACTAAAAGTTTAATCATTTTCGCAATCTGCTCTGAATTTTCTGTCATTCTATTAAGAGCTAAAGCTACTTTATCAGTAAAATCTTGCAATCCGCCCCCTAATTTATCAACAAGCTCTATAGATAGCCCCTGTGATGCTGATGTTAGTCTTAAAAAAGCACCTTCAAGAGTGTCGCCAATAATACTTGCTGCTTTTTTTGCTGCACCTTCCGCCTCTCTTAATTCTTCTGTTAATTTCTTAACTCTTTCACTCCCCTTGACCATTACATTGAATGCAGCAACTTGCCTTATGTTCACAAGACTATCTAATGTATCACTACTAGCAGTATTTAATTTTACCAATGCTTTCTCTAAATCCTCAGAGCTACGAACTGTAAACCCTAAAAACTGAGATAAATCAGATGATGAATCTTTCATCTTTAAGAAAATATTTCTCATAGATGTACCTGCGATAGAAGCCTCAATACCTGCGTCAGTAAGTGTCCCCATAATAGCAGCAGTATCTTCTATTTCTATATTCATCCCTGCTGCAATAGGTGCAACTTTAGTCATAGATGTTTGCCATTTCTCAATATCTAGCGCAGATGAGTTAAATGCAAGTGTCATTACATCAACCACCCTTGTAGTTTCACTAGCGTGCAGCCCAAAACCTCTTACTGCAGCACCTGCTACTACTGCTGCCCTTGCTAAATCACTCCCTGTTGCTGTTGCTAGCAATAGCGTTGCTTCTTGTGCATTTAATATTTCACTTGTTGTAAATCCTAATTTAGCATAATTAGTTTGTAACTCTGCAACTTGCTGTGCAGTAAAGAATGTTGTACGACCTAAATCTTGGGCGGTTTGAGACAGTTCTTTAAACTCTTTATCGGTGGCGCCTGATATTGCTTTAACTTTAGCCATCTGAAATTCAAACTCAGTAAAAGTAGTTATTACAGAGCTTATAACTCTATTTACAGCTCTAAAAGCACCAACAATAATACCAATAGCAGCAGCTCCTTTGACAAAGGACTTAGCCATTCCATTAGATGACTTTGTTGCGTCTTTTTGATTCCTATTAAGGTTTCTTAAAGATTTAGAGTTAGTGTCTATTGCTTTTGCATTATCCTTATATCTTTTACTAGATATATTTTGACTTTTATTGCCGTCTTTAGTTGCCTTCTCTATATCTCTTTGTTCTTTTCTTAATGCCTTTAGACTATTCTTTAAATCTGTAATCTTTTGCACATTCTTTATCTGAACATCTATCGCTACTTTACTATTTAATGCCATATACCTTTATTATCCTATTGTTAATGTTATTTCTTCTTTAAGAAGAGTTTTATTTATTTCTGACTCTACTTGTTTTGCTATACCATCTCTTATCCTTACATCCATATCACTAGCTGCTATTTTATTCTTAGTAATATCAATAAAGAAGTATCTTCTTTGGGCTACAGCTTCCCCTCCTTTAGTTAGATATTTCTTTTCTAAACTTACTTTAAGCCTATTTATAAAATTATTCCTGTCATACTCACTTGAAAAACTTAATTCACCTCTCCTTTCTTTGTCAAAAGTCCAATCACTTAAGGCCTGATAGCCTGCCTGCACTCCTCCACTCTTGCCATCATTAACAAGCCACATATATGGAGTGTCGTTGGTAATCAAAAGAGATATACTATCAGAGCCTACCTGTATGGTATCTTTAAATCCATTATATAAATCACCTGAAGCTATATGCTTTTGATTTTCTAATTCTTTCTTAAGAGCTCCTATTATAATTGGAGATTCTAGTCTTAAAGCATCTTCTATGAATTTATATTGAGTCATATTACCGTATTAGCCCTCCTCAGGAATGGTTAACATATCATCTTTTTCTCTTAAAACCTTACTGAATCCATCACCATCTACATCTGATAAAACAACTAGCTGATATTCGTCTTTTTTTTGAATTTGAATAGAAGATATAAGAGAACTAGAAGATACCTCCGTAGTGCTAAAATCAAAAAACACCACATCATTAGTGCTTGAAGCAACAAAAGTAAAGACAACCTGCTTAGATGGTAGTGAAGCCGTAGTCACTCCTGTTTGTATGGCAGTCGTAGTATTTTGGTTCGCATAATAAAATCTACTAAAGGTAATAGTTCCTGTTGATGATGTGTAATGAAAATTAATAGTAACCTCATACTCAAATCCCACAAGCAATCCTGATAATTGTTGATACATACCCCCATGACTAGAAAGGGGTGCGAGAGAATTTACTCCAAACATTGTCAACATATTTGTTGCTGTTGATGGAGCCGTAGTTACAGGATAAGCAGTACCCTCTGAATGATATGCGTACCATCTATTAGCATTAGAAGCAGGTGCACCACCTATAACCTCAGTAGCGTAATCTACTGTAGAACTTGCATAATCAGGAGCAGAAGAAAGAGTTTGCAATAAAAAGGAATTTCCATACGCTAAGTATTCTCCTGAATACACAGGTACAGGCATAAATACATTTACCCCCTTCTGTAGTGCTTGTCCGTCGCTATTTACTTGTTGTGTTTGTTTAGTCATGCTATATTTTAAAAATAACTTGGTGCCGCAGGAGTATTGCTTGGCTCCTCCCATAACACCAACTCTACCTTTGTTAATTCATTATTATTGGGCTTAAAATCTATAATTTTATTTATTCTGTAATAATACCCATGTATACATACTAGCTTTCGCAAGTCTAAGAGTTGTATGTCTGCTAATTTTAAGTTTACATAAGCCTCTTTTATTCTAGTGCTCTTTTTTAACATATTTATCATAGGCTGATAGTATGTCTGATATAGACCTTTATCCCAACGGAGAGCATAAGATGCTGTAGGACTTAGATAATTCCATCTTGCATTTCTACTACTGCCATAAGTCAATACAGGAGGAGGATTGGTTAAATCAGCAAATTTGTCATGACTCATAGCTCTAGTTAGAACTGGATATTTAATATCGTTAGGAGAAGGATGAAGTGTAGGCTTTCCTGCGTGTATTTCTTGAGTACTAGTTCCCCAAGTTTGCACCGCTGTCCACCATTCAGAGGTAGAAGACCCAACGGGACTTACATCATATCCATCTTTCACATAATTTAAAAGTCTAGGCTTAAAATCATAACCTTTGGCAGGTCGGCAACCACTACAGGCAGTAGGTAATGTGGGAGGTGTTGTGTCACAAGTGCCCCAAAGAAGAGCGGAATATGGAACATGGAAGCAGTCCCCTGGAGAACAATAAGGGTCCCCTCCAATCGTTCCGTCTTGCTGATTATAAGACCCCGCAAAGAATGGGTTTTCATAAGTAGTCACCCCTACTTTTGAATCTCCACCAACATATTCTTTCCAAGGAAACTCATCCATTACTCCATCCCAAAACAGAAGGGCTCTTTGCTCTACTTTCTTATCTTTAGAGTCTGATTGATACTTGAATATAAGTTCAGCACTCAATTTAGTCTCCACATATTTATCTTCTTGAACCTGACTCAAATCCACCTTACTCGTCCAATCTAGTGCTTCATTTTGATTATAAAAGAAATTAGTAATGGCTGCTTTTAATGTTGTGTCGTCCCCCCCATAAAAGAATGGCTCCATAGTTACAACCTTATTAGTAACATCTGTTGTTAGATAAAGATTAAAGGCATGTATAACGCCTTTTAAAAAGTCCATCTGTGTGCTTTCGCTATCTATAACATTTTTTAAATCATAAGTCTGTCCCCATGCAGCAACTTCAGGCTGTAGTACAACCCCTATTCTCGCTGAGGCATCGGAAAACCCAACATTATTCCAAAGGCTAATAGGGTTTCCTCCCCATATGTTAGCCTGAATACCTATGTCTTGGGGGCCCGTATCATTATGCGATATCTTTGCTTTCATTTGCCATTTTACTCGGTCTCCCTTATTAAGATATCTAGTTATCTCTATGTTGGGGAAAGTAGCTCTAAGGGTAGCAGTATTAGGAGGAGCAGGGGAGCTATTGTAATATCCACCTGACACTCCTGAATCAACATTTACTATGTTGTTCCAAGTTGATTCCCCTACTGTGTTTATTTGTAGCCTCAAGTGCATATAGTGCAGCAGTATTTTATAGGTGGTAGCTCCAGTTGGGTATAAAGTATCTACATTCATTCCTATATTAGCTGATGAAATATCATAAAACCCTGCTTCTTCAATTACAAAGAATCCATTATTTCCCGAATAAATACTATTACTGTAATCGTCTAATTCAACATAGTTGCCACTATTATCAAAGTCTAAGTTAAATCCAGGCCATGAAGCATTTGCAGATGGGTTTGCAGAATATGGCTCTACGCCATACTTTATAGACGTCACATTCTCTATCAGTCCTATAGGAGCACCTGCCTCATCAAACCTTCCTGATGCACTATAATCATAACGCCTATCATCACTGTTGTTATATTTGAAATTAGGTAAAAGCATAATTAATTTCTTAAACATATCGGTCTCTATAAAAGTAGAGGAGACACTATAACCCACCTGAGCAAAAATTTGTTTAATAATATCATAAATGAAAATCCCTGGTCTCCAATCGCAACTAGGAGTAGGGTTGCCATAAGCATTATAACTACCATTCCATCCTAAGCACCCTGTCTTTGCTGAGTTCGTGCCATCATGAGTAGTGCTAGTCATTAGTAATTGCTGTGTAACGCAAGTTCCCCCTGCATTTCTTATTCCATAACCAACATTAGGGTAAACTACAGGTGAAGTATTTGTAACTGTTGCTCCTGCATATGGTGTAGATTCTAAAGCATTATCAACATCCCAAGTGTCTACTATCCCTACAACAGGAGGAACGGGAACAGTCCCTGTATTTGAAGCTGTAGCTGCATATTGGTCAGTTGCTCCATGAAGAATTTTCAATCCTACCCCTGTATTGGCTCCTTTTCCATTTAGATTATCCCATCCACTACCAGGAGCTCCCTGAACTATCTCTCCTGTAATTAAACTTACATACGAAGCAACCCTTAAGTCTTTTAGTAATTCATTTTCTATAAGTGCTGACCACCCCACATTATTTCCATAAAAAACGCAAGAATAATATAGTGGATTATCGGCTTGCCCTACTGCACTTATCTCTAAAAGCCCCTCAATTGAATACATATCATCTATATTTATAGTGCAAGGTTTTTTTCCTGTTATCTTATTGCCATCTATTGTAGCCCCTGGATGATAAGAAGATTTTAAAATTATATTATTGTTTTTTGTGGCAGGGATTTTAAATGTTTTACTATAAGTTCCTGTCCTTGCGTTTAAATTTCTTATATCTGCAACAGAAAAACTTAATGCTAAGGGAAAATCCTCTGAATCTCCCACATCTAACACTCCTTTAATACTTGAATCCTCAAGTATTGTATTCCTTCGTACTAACTTTGCTATAATACTTCCTGATGTGTTTGCCTCACACAATAACTTTGGGGCTCCTGTTGATGTGCTACAAGTAAATGCACTACCTATTGTCGTTCCATTTGAGCCCCTCCTAGCATCTGCAGGAATATCAACCGTTGTATCTGTTAGTGCCGTAGCAAAGCCTATATCTCCTGAACCCGAATAGTCAGAAATAGTTACTTCTAGCTCATATTGTGAGCCATCAGTTAAATTACCCGCTACAGGATATATATATGAGTTCACCCCTAGTGAGCTCCATGTTATTTTGCTTACATCTACTATTTTGCAATTTGCGGGAAGCGTAGTAACATTATTAAAATTTATAAGATTATTTTGACTAAACCCCGAACTGTTTTCTCTATACTTGTAATCTAATAATTGTATTTTAATCATGTTTAATTACTTTGAGTTGAGGTTCCAAAAGAATCAGTATATTCTATATTATACATCACCAATCCTTTTTCTTGGTCTAAAGAAACAATTTCTGTATTATTTATTATTACAGGAGCATATATTATAGGCTGAGGCCGTAAGGTAGGATTGGTGTCATTCATTTGAAAAGGAAAGTCTACTGAATTGTCAGGCTCCCCCTCCCCTTCTGTTTTCTTTTCTATCCAAACATTTGGAGATGAAAACATCTCTCTTAACCAAGTTGCCATTAGTTTATTTAAGGGCTCTGTATAAACAGTATTATTGATATTAGTGTTTACATTTAATACTTCTAACCCCCCTTTATAGGTGTCATAACCTCTCATTGTATCACTATAGTAATCTTTAATTGTCAAAGGTACGCCTGTGCTTACCTCATCATCCTGCATATACCTTCTATTAGCAACTTCACTTTTCATTAGGGATTTCTCTACTGATATAGACTCTAATACATTTCTCTTTGCTGTATAAGAATCTATACCCCCAACAGAGTTAAGCCAATGAAACCTAACATTCGGGTATTGAAGCTGGTCATCCTCTCTAGTTGGCTTATAATAATAAAATGTACTCTTTCTGTTATTTTGCCATGTATTACTTCCATCTTGTTGATTGTAAAAAACAGCCCTAACATAAAGCTTATAATATGTGCACGCTGCCGTTATTGGAGAGAACTGAGCCCCTGTATAAGGATATACATTATTTTGAGGTGGGTAAGCGTGGTCGTTTATATATCCAGGAGCAACATTTTGAATGCAAGTTTGTGACTGATAGAAATTAAATTGTGTATCTGAAAATGTATCAGCGTTAGGATAAACAACACTATTATATCTGAAATTATGAGATATATCAGACTGTATTCTCGTTCCTATATTTGCAGGGTCGTTATTAATAGGATATGGCCATTCAGAACCTAAAACAAAGTCAGTATCAGGAGTCCCGTCATCATAATAAGCTGTCCCAAACATTTCGTAAAGATTCATAGGTTCTTCGTCCCATGAATAAGTATCTGTCCTTCTTACATAGAATTGCAGAAATTCAGCTTGGTCATCCAGACCAACTTCTTTTTTTATGTTCGCACCCCCAAGTCCTGTAGTATAAACTGTATTAGGGCACCTTGTCATTGCTCTGTACTGCCGACTTGCACTAGAAGATTTGTTATCAAGTGTATATAAGAAATAATAATTATTTGAGTTACCTAAATTATTTACAGAATTTATAGCCCTGACACTTGAGGGGCCCGACTTAGTGGTACTTGAAGTTACTATTTGCAGGTTAGCGTCTAAAACCTCATAGCCAACAACAATATCTACAGCTCTATATGTCCCATTTCTAGTAACATTATATGGGCTTACATTTTCAGTTATATTATCTTGCTTTCTAGGGCCTCCATTCATTCCCCCGTAAACTTGGCTTTGCCAACTTCCCTTCCCTATTGGGCATAGTGAATATGACAATTGGTCTGCAATTAATCTTGAGATATCAATAGTAAAACTTTGACTATTAGGCACATTAGAATTAACTATATCAGTATTAGGAAGGTCTCTTGGTTTTTTAATAACACCCGCTACATCCCAATCAGAAATAAGTGCAGGAAGAGGATATTCTGTTGTGGTATAAATATTAAAAATAACATTTACAATATCTCCTTCTGCTTGAGGAATATACATCTCATCAATACTTGGCCCTGTCCATATTACTTGATATCTCATTTCGCTATTAGCCGAAACAAGACTATTCCCCCCATAACCAGGTTGTTGTGTTGCCATTTCCGTACCTGAATACCATAAAGGGACTTGTCCCCATGATACTGTAGTTCCTGCTCTTATTGGTGTTGCCATATCTTAATATATTTTATATTTTTTATTTAAATAATCTACTACTGTTGCTGTTTCTGCGTCTGATAATTTTCTATCATATATGACAAGCTCTTGGAAATTCCCCTCTAAGTGTCTCGTATTAATTGGCGCAGGTGGTATAAGCCCATCAGATATTCTAGTGCATCCAATTCTAAAATTTTCATTTTCAAAAGATGTTGCACTCACAAATGCCCCGTTAGTATCTGAAGATGCTATAGAGTTTAAAGAATCATAGTAATTAAAATCAATAGTTTTGACTGATTTTCTTAAAGAAGCTATATGATATATTCCTGTATTAACAGTTCCTGTATTCTTTGTTAATAGTGTTGTCCCATCACTTACAGAAACCTCATAATTACCTCCCGCATTAGTTCCCATCTCTATATAAGAGCCATCAGTTAAATGAAAATAACCAAATACAGCATTACTTACATCAGTTATCGTACTAACTTCAAATATTGAAAATTGCTCATCTGCAAGAGTTGTAACAAAATTATTATCTGAATTTAAAACATTTAGCTTTAAAGTCCGAAAGCGAAACTGTGTTTTATCTAATGTTCCCCCTCCATAAGTATATCTTAATGGCTGCAGCGAACCAACTGATTGAGCAACCCCATTGGCATTCCCCGAACCATCTCCAACAACACTTACTTTTCTAGTAGGAATACTAAATGTAACATTACTATCTACTCTTATCCAAGACGAAAGTCCACTTATTTCATTAGGGTAATTAGATACAGGAATAAAGCACTTGCTAAACACTTTCCAATTAAAATTCATCTTTATTTGAAGTACTTGGTCATTCGCCACTTCTTTTTTTCTTTCAATAGCTAAACTGCCATCAGTTAGGTATGATATAGTTGTTTTGCCTTCTTGAATGCCAACATATGATTTTAAAAACATATCTAGCCATTCGTTAGCTAAATCTTGTAGGTTATCCCATCTCTGCTCTATAGTTTCATTGGATTGCTGTGTTCTATTGTATAAATCTGAAAAATAAACCTCAAAAGCATATTCTTCCCACCCATTTCTAGGCGTTGCTTCAGGGTATAGCGAATCAGGAGGAGTTATAAGTAGGGAGGGATATTGAATGCTG
>TARA_R110000824_G_scaffold79676_1_pt1 | contig 10266 bp, 17 predicted proteins | sample TARA_R110000824 | Tara Oceans TARA_R110000824 (sample SAMEA4397747) | marine metagenome | biome: Polar Biome; feature: [MES] marine water layer (ENVO:01000295) within the mesopelagic zone...; material: water (ENVO:00002006), including particulate matter (ENVO:01000060) such as...... | reverse complement strand
TCGCTGATGATCTTGGCGTTTTCACATTAATAGTCACGAGGTGGAGAGATGTTAAACCCAATGAAAGAGATGCAGCGCAAGCTGAACGAGCGTCAATCCGAGAAGAAACGTCAGAAGACCGAAAGGAGCGTCAATCTGGCCTTCTCAATGTTGTCCGAACAAGACGTCAGGATCGAAGACCTGGAAAAGCTGGTCGCAGAACTCACTGACCGTGTTCGTGCACAGGCTATTCAGAAGAAAACCAAGCACGTTCCTGCCGACCTTAAGGGAGAGGTGCTCCAGATGGAGAACTTCTTCCCCAATGGTGACTTGCCCGTAATCGAAGTGTGGGCAACACAGATGGAGGCCGCTCGTCTCCATGACCATATCAATGATCTGTGTAATCAGATCTTGTCATTAACCGTCAAAACTGAAAAGGAGCCCTTCTAATGAAGATGGGTAAACAGAGCCTTGCTGATCTCGCCGCTGCGGTGGACAGCATGTCCAAGACCAAACACGATGTCGTCGTAGACAGTCGTGAGATGGAGCTGATCCAGACCGGCTCATCCTCGTTCAACCTGATGGGTCGTGGAGAGAACCTAGGAGAGGTGACCAACCACTCCCATGGTCAGTTGTCATCCCGACTGCAGATCCCGAAGAAATATTACGATAGGATGCTGCAAGACGACCCAGATCTCCTGCGTCATAACGTCAATCGATGGCTAACCAAGGCCGATACACGCCGCATGGTTCGCACATATCGTGAAGACGATACGCATCGGACAGTTCGCGCCATCATGTCGGATCGTTATCAACGCATTGATAACTATGACGTTTTGGAACATTTGCTCCCGGTGCTCCAAGAAGAGGGCGTCAAACATGGCCTGAATCTCAAGTCCTGTGAGGTGACCGATAGCAAGCTGTACCTGAAGCTGACGTCTCCTCGCTTGCGTGGTCAGGTGAAGGCCGGCGACGTAGTTGAGGCTGGTGTCTCCATCCGTAACTCCGAGATCGGACTGGGCTCTTATGTGCTCTCTCCGTTCATCTATCGGTTATGGTGCGACAATGGCTGTGGCACTGACGAAGGCAAATTCAGTCGGCGTCACGTTGGAGCCCAGACCCAGATGGGAGAGCAGATGCAGTCCTACATGACCGACGAGACGAATAAGGCCGTCGATCACGCAGTCTTGCTGCAATCCCGCGATGTGCTGTCCGGCATCCTGTCCGAGGAGGTGTTCAACAATACACTTGCCCGGCTACAACACGCCGCTACAGGGATCCAGGTCGAAGCGCCGATACAGGCAATGGAGGTGCTCTCTCACAGTCTGGGGCTCTCCGTAGAGGAAAACCAATCATGCTTGGTGAACCTCATCCAAGATGGTGACTTCTCACGTTGGGGCGTCTGTAACGCCGTGACTAAGATCGCCAATACCACTGAGGACTATGATCGGGCTTCCGAACTCGAGAACCTTGGTGGTAAGGTCATTGATCTTCCTTCCAGTGAATGGAAAAGGATCGCTCAAGCAGCATAACTGGGGATGTGGCTGACGAGTAATTTCATCCCCTAGAGGAAGACGTGCCACTGGCTATCTTCCTCGACCCCAGAGGGTAGACTTAAACCTCTGCTCTCTGGGGCAACTAACATAAGGTGTTTAATGGAAAACAAAGAACCAACAAGTAAGGCCGAAGCCCGACGCTTGGCTGAATGGGATAGGTTCCGGTCAAAACATATCCCCCTAACAGATGCAGAACTTAATCGAAGGGACATCGGCCCAGAAGAGGGCCGACCCGAAGATGAATGAGATCGCTGGCTGTTGATGGTATTATCACCAGCGTAGACCCGCTACTCGTAACCGTGTGGAGGAGAATGACGTCAACCCTGGTTACATGGTTGAGGAAAGCTCCGAAGGCTAAGGATGCAACCGTGGCACAGCGTCCCGACAGGATCCTGGCGGCGGGTCTCACTAAAACCCCAAAACTCAACGAGGCAGCTAATGCAAATCCAACAAATACCATTCAAAGACCTATCCATCGCCGAAGAAAACGCGCGTTCTAAGAAGGCCGTCAACGGCGTTGATACTCTCACGGCGTCAATCCATGCTCTTGGCCTGTTGTGCCCCCTGGTGGCCGTTCAGGACGACGGCATTAAGGTAATTGCGGGTCAACGTAGACTGGCTGCAATCACCAACATCCGAAAGAACGACAAGAAGGCGTTCGATACTGTCCCGGTTTATGTGATTGAAGGGCTCACATCAGAGCAAGCGATTGAAATGTCCCTTCACGAGAACATTGAACGGGAGTTGCTGAATCCCATCGATGAGGCCGATGCCTTCCAGAAGATGGTTCACCAAGACCAGGACATTATAGACATTGCCATCAACTTTGGCCGTACCGAGAGGTTTGTCAATCAGCGTTTGCGGATTGCAGACCTCCCTATTTGGGTGAAGTGGGCTGTCGTGGAAAAAACCATTACCATCGGTGTTGCTCAGATAATGACGTCAGCATCAAAGGCCCAAATGACAACCCTGGCTACTTCGTTTAATGAAAATCCAGGTATCCATATATTCCAAAGCGTGGATGCTATGGCCCGGGCGATCTCCGAAAACAGTCGGATTACCGTCGGTGCAGCCCTCTTCGATGTTAAGAAGTCAGGGCTTCACGTTACTCGCAATCTCTTCGACGAAGGGTTCGACGGCATTATCACTGACGTTGAAGCCTTCTGGCCTTTACAGTATGTTGCGATGAAGCTCAAAGCTGAAGAGTTCGAGGCTGAAGGTCACGCTGTCCACATATTTGGAAGGGATGAGCCCTATCCCCGACATAAGTACAAACCCTCCAAGGCCAAGAAGCACACGGTGGTCATAGATGCGAGACACGATGGCTCTGTGGAGATCACATCTGGACTGAAACTGACCGCCGAGGCTGAAGCGTTTGCGGCAGACTTGCCCGAAGCCGAGACGACTGAGCCTGAGACCAAGACCGATCTCTCCAAGAAACTCATGCTGGAGATGAACGAGCTTCGTTCCATGTCAGTGGCTCATGCTATTGCAATGGGCAATGCCACGGGGTTCGTCACCCAAGCCGCAAATGTCATGATGATGTTCGGCGGTAACTTTAGCTCCAACGGAGGGAAGGGCCATCCTTATCACTGGAGCGAGGATCTGGCTGCGGAGCATTCAGGCTTCGGTCAGCTTGAGGAGGCCGCTTCAGCCATCTGTACGATCCTAAACATCGAAGTGCCGGAGGGAATATGGGCGTTAAACGCCATTGCCAATCCCGCAATTAATTCCAAATGGGATGAGGTCATTTATTCAGTCCTGAACATGGAACAAGAGCACGCAATCAAGCTCCAGGGGATCTTGGTGGCGTCCCACGCCGTCTTGGCTTCCGATACTTGGGCAGAAAATGATAGCATCAACATCGTTGAGGTTATTGGTGCTAGCCTGAATGATGAGGAAGAAGATGGCTTCTCGGCCAATCAGGATTGGGAGCTCAATGAGCGTACCATCGACAGCATCAGAAATCGGAATACATTGGAGCATCTTCTGATGCTTTGTGGCGAAGGCAGCTCGGATGGCTTCATTGCTGGATACAACAGCAAAACAAAGATCTCCGATCTAAAAAAATTGCTGATCAACTACACAGCATCCAACAGTGGGCGGAAAGCCCCATGGTTGTCATGGCTGGACTTCCCGGCAAAAGAACTAGGATGAAAAAAGGGCCAGGGGAAAAATCCTCTGGCCCAGTTTCGGAAAGCGTTTCGCCAGGGAGGCTGGCAACTAAGTCTCCCACATATCCTCAGTGAAATACAAGCCTTTGGTTTCTAACGTAATGCCGGGATCATTATGACTGCCGACGTTACGATAGGGCGTGTATCGGCTCTCTTCCATCTCCAACCAACCTTCTTTGATCCCCTTGTCTCTGTGAAGCGTGAAGACCATATCAGCGGTGAGCTTTAATCCCTCCCCGCCTCTGGTGTTACCGTCCTGGTTCAGCTGGGCTGCGGTCACGCACCAGATGTTATGCTCACGGACTAACCCAGCAAGCGTCTGACCCACTTCTTCAAGATGATCCGCTCTGTTTTCCCTATCTCCCCTGACCAGCTGGTAATAATCAAGGAAAAATCCTTCGATCTGATAGTCCGCAACTGCTTTTCCGACAAGCTCGCACAGTCTATCGATCGTGAGGTAGTAGGCGTCTGCATAAGTGATGTTATTCTTGGCAGTCTCTCCGTATCTCTTGATGTCATTCTTTAGCTCCCCGTCTCTGTGCTTTAGGAAGGCAATGGGATTGACCCCCAAAGCACGAGCGATATGCCGCTGTTCAATCTCAACCGCAGACATTTCACATGCGATCCATAGATGCGGTATAGAGGCTTCGTTGAGGTTATAAGACATGGTCCCCATAATAATGGTCTTACCAACCTTTTTGCGTGCCTGGAAACCGTAGAGCTTACTGGCATAGAGACCTCCTCCCATGCACTTATCCAGCCGATCCATTCCGGTACTGGAAACAATAGTGTCCTCTTCAGCAGATGATACGATGGTGTTCATCGTATCTTTCCGTGAGATTATTTTATAACCGATATTTTTAGCCATTCTTTGTATGCCTCTTCAGCCTGGGATTGGACGAGCATATCCAGCAGTGCGATGGCATCTGTCTCGTCTTGATTTTTCCCAACAGAAAAGCGTTGCAGCATCAACTCACTTAATCGGTCTTTTGATCCTGGCTTGAAGGCATCCTTACCCAGATGAAATTTCTTGATCTGGTTAGGGAGACACCAACCGTGATTGATACGATGTTCCTGTGCCACCAGTTGAATGGTGCCAACCATCGCAAGCTGTAGCCGTCCAGCGGTCATTGACCGTGGAGTAGGCATTTCAAATGCGATAAAGTCAGGGTTGTACCGTTCGATCACGGAACTCAGCTCCTTACGATAAAGGAGCAAAACCAACCCCGTTCCCGAAACTTTACGGAGGTCGATTGTCTCTGCACAGTAAGGTGACCATGACCGCCCGCTCTTTTCAGAGAAGGCGATTCCGGTGCTTCTTGCTGGATCTATTGTAAGAATTGAGTTCATATCACTGGCCTGTTGAGAACAGGTATAATACTATTTCCCCCCCAATGTGTCCAACGTGAGGTAGACAAAATGGCAGCTAAGAAGAAGGCCGTGGAGAAGGCCGTCAATAATCTTGAGCACTGGGAAGTGCTTGAGCGCACAGATCCCGCTTACACAAAGAAGTTCAACGCAGGCAGATTTAAGGGAACTGATATCAACGCCACGTATCGAATGCGACATCTCACAGAGCGATTTGGACCGGCTGGAAAAGGCTTTGGGTTCGACATTGGAACTCCGGTATTTTACGGCGATGGTGACCTTCAAGCAGTCACAATCTCAGCTGCCCTCTGGTGGATGGAGGCTGGAGTTAAACATACTGCCCCCCAACACTACGGAGGCACTAAGCTTTATCTTACGTCCAAGGGCAGTGTCACCGGAGTAGACGAGGACGCCGTCAAGAAGGCCGTCACCGATGCTATGGGCAAGGCTGCTCTAGCCATGGGTGCTCATGCAGATGTCTATATGGGCTTGCACGATGACAGTAAATATCTGAAAGAAATCACCAATGAGATCGCAGCCGAAGCTCGGGATGAGCCAGAGGTGCGGCACCAGATAGCCAGTGGCGACATGGATGGTGATCTGGAAGACCCCAATGACGACTGGACTGATTGGCTCACGGAAGTCTCTGACAGTCTGTTCGAGGTTAAGAACCCGGCTGACTTCAGGAAGTGGGCCCGCAAGGAGAAGGATGCCTATGCTCGAGCAAAGGTAGACAGCCCAAAGACCCATCGGGAAGCTATGAAATACATGCTGAAAACTAGGCTTCATATCGGCATGATGACGCAAGAAGAACACGATGAAGCCATCAATGACATGAAAGGATCTTAAAATGTCAGACAATCTCGCAATCTTTGTGGGCAACGTAGGCCAGGACGGACAGGTAAAGGAGGTCGGTAAAGATAATACTCTCGTCCTCAATTTCTCTGTCGCAGTTAAGACCGGATACGGTCAACGTGCAGAAACCCTTTGGGTGCAGTGTGCTATCTGGGGTGACCGTGCGGAAAAGCTGGAACAGTACATCACCAAGGGCACCAAGCTGGTGGTCAAGGGTGAGGTCACACCAGAAGCGTATGAGAACAAGGACGGTGATCTTGTTGCTCAACTACGTATGAACGTCTCTGATTTCAGTTTTGCTGGCGGCAAAGAAGATGGCGGTGGTGGCGATCGGAGCAGTAGCGGCGGTGGCCGTGGTCGCTCTCGTGGTCCCAACCGGAACTCAGGTCGGAATAATGATGACGACAACTCTGAGAACGAAGGGATGGGATCTCGCAACAATAGGGATGAAGACATCCCGTTCGACTAGCGTCATGTGACGCTGGAGGGGAGGTAGTCGAGAGCAGCCAAAACTCTTGGGCCTCCCCTTTTTTATTTTGGAGGATAAGCATGAGCCCGTCTAAGTACATAAATCATGGGAAACTAGGAGGCACTGCCGCTTGCATCCTTGCTCACGGAAATCACTTCGGCAATACACCCATGACCCTATGGGAAGAAATGGTCGGTCAGAAAAAGCCGGAGAACCTGGATTGGAAACTACCTGTCCAGATCGGCATAGCGACCGAGGACACCAACATGGCCTTCCTCGGCAACAAAAGCGGATATGATATCTTCCCAGGTGACAAGCCCGTCAATGATATGCTTGATAGGTATGACGGTTTTGTTCGGTCCGAACACAAGACCAAGGCTGGAAAGATCCCTCTTTTCACAAGCACTAAATTCGATTGGGCGGTAGCGCAGGTCGATGGCTTCTGTCGCAAGCCAGGAGAGGAAGCAATACGCCTGGTCGAAGCGAAGCATTCCAATGGCTTCGGCAGTATGGAAAAGAGTTACGAAACGTATTATCCGCAGGTGCAGCATTACCTCGGCGTCTTCGGGTTTACCCACGGAGCGTTGAGCTGCATCTTTGATAACAATCGTCATGAATTTATGTGGATCCGTAGAGATGATGTTTACATTAAAGAACTCTGGAAGAAGATGGCACAGTTCTGGCGGTTTGTTCAAACGGAGCAACCCCCGGTCAAGACCACGGGCGTATCCAAGAAGGTTCTTCCGGTTAAAACGGTGGACCTTACCCAATCCAATTCCTGGGCTGCTGCCGAAGCCGATTATTTGGACAACAAAGATGCGGCTGAGAAACATGAGGCTTCTAAAAAGTCGCTTAAGGCACTGGCTCCTGCTAATGCGGTTCGGACCTTTGGCAAAATGGTGGAAATAAGGAGAGCTAAAAATGGCAACGCCAGCATCAAACCCATTCAACAAGAAAAATAATTTAGCGCTTCGTTGGTGGATCACTCGCAAGAGCAAATCGGTGTTGTCAATGCAGCGATACACCATGCGGCTGAACTCATTGCAGCGTTATGTCATTCAGTTCGGATGGAACAAGTTGCAGACCGTTGTAGGGAAGGAGGTTTCCTTAAATGAAAAGAGAAACCAGGCGATCCAAAAGGATACAGTATCCTTCGCATCAAAAGGATCCATCGGTTACCCCCCCAGCTCAAGAGAACTCGGATATCCTGAAGAGCTTGCAGAGGATGGAAGAAATGATGCTTTTTGGCCTGGAGGAGGAGCGGATACACCATACGATAGGTGATTATCCTGCGTTCAGGTTAGGTGCTCATGCCGCTCAGGTATTGCCGCACTTTAAGAACACATTCGAGGAGGGTAGCGATGCTGCTCTCCTCTTTTATTTAGGCTGGAGAGCCCAAAGGGCTTTTGACAAGATACAGCACGATAAACGTCAGTCTAAGCTATGGGAATAGGTGCCACAGGAGCCTCGTACAGGAGATTATAGGATTTAAGGTCTCTCTATCCATCTCAGGGTCCATTTCCCTCTGTATGCCGCCCTGGATCGCGACAATCATATAGTATAACGTATTCGGATCATCACCCTTGGAGACACGGGTGAAGTAGGCGGGGTGTTGACTACCCATGTAGCCGTTTCTCCACTGGCGGTGCCGGTCTCGGTGGAGACTAATTCAAGAACGCCCGACATAGGCTGAAGCCGGGCTAGGCTTGTGAAGTCGGGGGATCTAGCTACCTTCGCACACTGGTTATAAGGTTCCAGCGGGTAAAAATCCTTAAATCATCAACAGGAGTCTAAAATGGAAGATGACAAACGCGACCTACTGTGGGTTTTCGACACCGTGGGGTACTTAGAAATATATGCCCCGGACCGGGCGTCCGCACACAAGAAATTGTCGGCGGTTGAGTCGGAAAGCGGGCTGGACTTTGTCTTAGCCCAGGACTGGGAGACATATCAGCAGGAAAGGAGTCAGATATGCAAATGAAAAAAGATCTACTCACCGATTTCATCGCCTACCATAACCGTAACCCAGATATCTATCGCCTGTTCATCAAGTATGCAGGGGAGGTCAGCGGGGCAGGACGATCCAACTATAGCGCCAGGATCATCATAGAACGAATCAGATGGCACATGGCAGTGGAAACCAAATCAATAGATGAGTTCAAGATTAATGACCATCATGTACCGTTCTATGCACGCATGTTCATGTACGATCATCCAGAGATGGAGAATTTCTTCGAATTGAGGTGCGCCCAATGGGAGAACGAGTTTATGCAATGGCTGGATATGGATCGTAGGGATCAGCTGGGCTTCGTGTTCAAAGCAACCAAAAGTCGAACGGCCCTCCCCGGTGGGAACGCTGAGGGTTAAACCTCAGTCTCGACAGGAGAAAGGTCTTCGAGCGTTCCTAGCAAGGCGGCAGTCCAACCGGACATGGAGAATACCTTACCCACCCAATCGCCATTCGTTGCCGCGCTAGACCACATCAACCTAATGTGACGGATGTCATCAGAGTGCTCTGGTTGCATCTGTTTTGGATGGTAGAAGGTGCGGTTGCCATCGAAGGGGATCCCAGCCAGGACCACTCTCTCGTAACCCAAATGCAACATGCACCAGATCCCGAACAAAGCAGAGTTGCCCATCACCTCACTGCTCACATCATAGGTCTTATCGGTTAAATCCTGACCAGTTCGGCCACGGGGTCCATGCGTAATCATTGGGCCGTTCTCGCCCAGCGTATGGTGCGTGTAGCAACGTCGGGCTTCCCTGAAATGGTGGATCAGGATCGGGTGGCAGGATACCCAGTGCTCAATGGGATGATTAATGGCAAGCCCTGCGTGGTTCACCGCAACAGCATCCCACTTCCATCCCATCTTCTCTGCTATCGCCTCGAAGTGGTCGAGATCGTCCCATAGGCAAGCGGCGGACCCTATGATTACGGCTACGCGGTTTTCGTAAGTCATGATCTTTACCCATCACAAATAGATCTAATTTTTAGCGTGCTACATTAAACTAAAGAAGGGTCACATAAAATGATATACCTCAACATCTACCGTCGTAAAAACGGCAACCCCGAAACCGAAAGTTTCGACGACTACATTGATGCCATCGAGAGCTTGGCGCGCGATCTGACGGAGGTCGGAGACAACGGCTGGTCGGGCAGCGTGTCGTTCGGGAGCGGCGAGGCGCTTAACATTACAAAAACGATTGAGCGGGACGTGGGCATCAAAATCGAGGCCTGGGACGACGATGCACGGTACATGCGCCGTCATGGAGGGATTTGACATGCTCGAACTTAACACAAAGGTCCGGTTGCTAGATGCCGTCGGAGAGCAGGTTGAGACCGGCGTCTTGGTCGGGCGAACCTGCGAGAGTGAACCACACTACGACATCAGACTAGATAGCGTCGGGTTGGACCGCATCAGGACAAACATACCGGCTGATAGGATTGTGGTGGTCTAACGACTACGCGACTAGCGCCTCTAGCCTAAGCGCGTGACGCTCAGTACGCTCAGGCGTTTGGCGATATAACCTACTATCTCGCAGCTGTGCTGCCGCCTCCATCCAGTCCCCAGCGTCCATGGCAGAGAGGTGCTTTTTGAATTTGCCATATCTGTTGACGCCCAGCTGGTATGATAGCGAGGCAGCAGTAATCTGGGCAGAGGCTGGCATACCATTAAAGTCAAAAATCAAATGGCGGCAGTCGGATATGCAGGTCTTCACATCCTCGTCAAAAAGTTCAGTGACGCGATCAGCACTAACGCTGGTGCCTACAGGATCCCCAAACTCCGCATCTGTTACTTTAATCAGATGACCGATTCCGGTCGTGGGCTTGTCGAGATGATCCAAATAAATGGAATGCTTTATA
>TARA_R110000824_G_scaffold83708_1_pt1 | contig 10268 bp, 6 predicted proteins | sample TARA_R110000824 | Tara Oceans TARA_R110000824 (sample SAMEA4397747) | marine metagenome | biome: Polar Biome; feature: [MES] marine water layer (ENVO:01000295) within the mesopelagic zone...; material: water (ENVO:00002006), including particulate matter (ENVO:01000060) such as...... | reverse complement strand
TGATAGATGCACAATCAGTAAACATACTCTCAGAACCGTCTCAGAACGGCTTACACAACGGTCTAAAGACAGATTAAGCAATGACAGCTGAACTTTCGCTTTTGCAAACGCTGCGTACGTTGCCACAAGAGACACAAGATTATTTCCATGCAAAAGCGTCTGAAGCTTTAAAAATAGCCAGTTTTAATTCTTGGGATGTTCACAGACGTCCCTCGCAATCAACACCGCAAGGAAATTGGAGAATGTGGTTAATTCTTGCGGGCCGTGGATGGGGCAAAACAAGAACAGGCGCAGAGTTTGTTAGACAGCAAATAGATTTAGGAATGACGTCACATATCGCTTTAGTTGGTCCGACTGCCGCCGACGTAAGAGATACGATGATTGAAGGAGAGTCTGGATTGTTAGGTGTATATTCAGCAGATCAACGTCCTAGATACGAACCGTCCAAAAGACGTGTCACATTTCATAACGGCGCTGTTGCTTCCGCATTCTCAGCAGATGAGCCAGACCGATTACGTGGCCCTAACCATGATCTGGCTTGGGCTGATGAACTCGCGGCGTGGCGGTATCCTGAAGCCTGGGATATGTTGATGTTCGGACTACGCATCGGCAAAAACCCGCGTGTTGTTGTAACAACGACGCCGAAACCAATTCCTATTATTCGGCGACTGTTGAAAATTGAAGATGAGTCAATTGTTGTAACCAGAGGCTCCACGTTTGACAACAAGGATAATCTGGCAGCTTCATTCATTACCGAAATCACTAGCCGATACGAGGGAACTCGGATGGGTCGTCAAGAACTATATGCAGAAGTGTTGGATGACATTGAAGGCTCTTTATGGGATAGAGATAACTTGGAAGCGCTAAGAGTCAGCCAACTTCCAGAGATTGTAAGAACAGTTGTTGCAGTCGATCCTGCGGCAGGTAGTAAAGCAGAAAACGCAGAAACAGGAATCGTTGTTGTTGGACTAGGCGAAGACGGACACGGCTACGTTCTGGACGACAGATCAGTTCGAGGATCTCCAAACGATTGGGGAATGGCTGTTGTTAGCGCTTATCATGCCAACAAAGCTGACCGCATCGTTGCAGAAGCGAATCAAGGCGGCGACATGGTTTCCCATACAATCAGAACAGTTGATCCAAACGTTCCAATAAAACTAGTTCACGCCTCAAAAGGTAAAAGAACTAGAGCGGAACCCGTTGCGGCACTTTATGAACAAGGTCGAGTTCATCATTTAGGCTTTCATGGTTTGCTGGAGGATCAGTTGTGCTCTTGGGTTCCTGATCATGCAGTGTCTCCTGATCGTTTGGATGCTCTAGTTTGGGGTATCACGGAGATTCTTGTTGACGCAGCACGAAAAGCTCCAGTTGTGGCTCCGTTCTCAATGACTGCGCCCAGTCAATGGCGTTTATGACAGTTATGTTGCGCTACAACAGCATTAAACAGCGTAGTAGTAGGGTCGTAACAGAACCGTAATGGAGGCAGCATGACTGAAGAGGGCTACGCCCGCAACATTGGGAAAGCTAAACCTACGTCAACTGACTTCATGGAACTTGGCTCATCTGGTTTAATTCAATACGGCGGCCAAGTACAAGAAGACTTTCTAAAGCAGCTCCAAGGCAAACGGGGAGTTGGCAATTATAGAGAAATGGCTGATAACGATCCAGTAATTGGCGCCATTCTTCACGCTGTGGAGATGATGATTCGTGGAGTCGATTGGTCGGTTGATTCGTCGGACATTGAAGATCCTGTAGCCGCCGATATGGCTGCATTTATAGCGTCTTGTTTGACTGATATGTCCACGAGCTGGAACGAAACGTTGGGAGCAATTCTTTCGTTTCTCACTTACGGATTCTCAGTTCATGAAATTGTTTATAAACGAAGAAGCGGAGCTAATGAAAAAGTTCCTAGTCGTCACAATGACGGTCGGATTGGTTGGAAAAAGCTTCCGATAAGAGGACAGTCCACTATTTATGATTGGGACATAGACAGAAACGGCGGCATTAACGGCGTAACACAGCAGCAAGAATTAGGGCAAACGTTTGGACGAGATAACGTTTACATTCCGATAGAAAAAATGTTGTTGTTTCGAACAACTACCAAATACAACAATCCTCGCGGTCGTTCTATTTTAAGAAATGCGTTTGTTCCGTGGTATTACAAAACCAAGATTCAAGAAATTGAAGCAATCGGCATTGAACGAGACTTGGCTGGCTTGCCTGTTGCTATGGTTCCGCCTCAACTGTTGAGCGATAACGCTACAGCAGGCGAAGTTGCTGCACTCGATGCGATCAAACAGCTAGTGCGAAACATTAAACGAGATGAGCAAGAAGGCATCGTATTTCCGCTGGCTTACGATCCAGACACCGGAAATCTGGCCTACGATTTGAAACTGCTTTCGACTGGTGGACGTCGCCAGTTCGACACAAACGCCATCATTCAGCGTTATGACCAAAGAATTGCAATGTCAACACTTGCTGATTTTGTGTTACTTGGGCATCAAGCCACTGGAACACAAGCCCTTTCAGTTTCGAAAATCGAACTGTTCATAAGTTCGCTGTCTGCATGGTTAGACGCAATTGCAGAAGTCTTCAATTCGTACGCTATTCCAAGACTTATTCGTATTAATGGAATGGATGAGACGAAAATGCCCGAACTAACTTATACGCCACCAAAAAACGTGGATATAAGCGCTTTAGGTACGTATATCAATCAGCTTGCAGGGGCTGGAGCGTCGTTGTTCCCTGATGAAGAACTAGAAAACTATTTAAGACAAACGGCTGGTTTGCCATCATCGGAATCCGAGGATGTGTAGTTGCTGCACGGGCGGTATTCACTTAACAGCGGGCCGCAGATTTCTTAAACAGATACCAGTAAACGGCGGTACGAATCGAACAGCTTCAGGAATTAGACGTACCGCAGCTGGAACAAAAATACTTAAACGCAACTTTAAAGATCCTGCAAAGAGAAAACAAAAAGATCCTAGATTAAGTGTTTACGAGGATCAGATTGCTCGTGTTACATCTGTTGCTTACGAGTCGTTACCCACGTCGATAGTTCAAGAAGGGTTTTTAGCTCCAACAACTGGCACGTACGGACTTGATATTGCTGTCCATATGGCTAGTTTTGAACCTTTCTTTGCTGAAATCTTGTTAGATCAGTTGGACGAAAGCGGCGCTGTTGAATTCAATAACGTAAGAGAACAAGTCGTTAGGGAATATCGCAACGTCGGTAAAGCGTTAGCGACTGAGTTGCCTTCGAGTTACGCAGCAAAGCAAATCTTTGGACAAGCGTCGCCTACAGCATTGAAGTGGGCACAAAACGAATCAGCCAAATTGATGGCTAAAACAATGACAGGCGAACAAGTTAAAGCAATACGAGCTGTTATTGGTGCAGCGTTCAATGATGGCTTAACAAGAGTGCAAACAACGAACAGCCTGATGAAGATTTTGCAAGAACTTCCAGGACCTGCAAACGCTAAGATGGCGCCGTTTGCTAACGCTATCAAAGGGTTAACTGAGCCTTATGCAATGGCTGTCTATCATCGTGCAGAAAAGTTGGCAGCGTCTGGTAAAGAGCTAGTTGACGTGTTAGCTGATGCCGACAAGTACGGCGCAAAGCTGCGTAAATCAAGAGGAAAGATGATCGCTAGAACCGAGATTATGCGGGCTAGCAATCAAGGCAAACAAGAAGCGCTAAACCAAATGTTCAAAAAAGGCGTGTTGCAAAGTAGCGCAAAGAAAATGTGGGTGACTGGACCTTTCGATGTCTGCGAGATTTGCAGTCCGATGAATGGTTTTATGGTTGGACCGTTAGAACCGTTTCCAATCGGATATGAAGGAAATCCGCCTGCTCATCCAAATTGCAAATGCACGTTCAACATTATTCCAAACACAAAAGATTACACGTCGCCACAATCAAGCGGAACAGGATTGCCTGGAGCGCCTTTAAAAATTGATGTCGATCCGTTATCTGTGCCGTCTAAGACTGGCGCTCCAGCTAATTTCAAATTTCCGAATGCTCCTAAAATTCTTGCGCCGTCTGCTCCAACTCCAGTTGTTGTTTCTGAAGCAGTAAAACCAACTATTGAATATTGGACTGTGCCCGGTGCTGAACCACAGCCGCTGGACTGGTTTTTTAATAAAGCAAAAAAATCTGATGCAGCCGAAACCGGAATTGGAACAGTAAAACCTTTAAAGTCTACGAGTAAAGGCCAGCTGGACACAGGAAATCATTGGGACGGCGGACCATTCAAGAGTCTAAACAACGGTGGCTGGGCCGACATCTTGGATAATTTCGATGAATATAACGTTACTCAGTCTCTTAACAAAGTTAATTTAGGGCTAGAAGTCAGCGAAGAAGCGATTAATCAAATAGGAAAATTACATAACTTATCGCCTCAAGATTTAGATTTCTTTGTTAATCCGCCTGTTGTTCCGGGAACGTTAGGCGAAACGCTTGAGGGTTTCTCTACGTTTGAAGCTTGGTTTCAACAGCTTGATGAAGTTATTAAACCTGGTGGCGAGATATGGGAAACGTTCTCTGCATATTCTCTAAACGGCGAATTGTTAGCGCCGGGCGTATTTACAAACAAAATGGAAGATGCGTATCAATGGTTGGATGAACTGCACAGTTATTCAAAAAAAGTTAACGAAAACGTCAAGGCTTTAGCTGTCAGAATGGAAGAGCTAAAAAGTTTACCGCACCCCGCTAGTCCGAGCTGGGACAATCTTGGCGCAGATCAAATAAATAAACTGATTGATACAGCGGCGATGCATCACAAGGTAAACGATCAAGTCGTTGAATTGTTAAATGTCATTATGAAAACAGATGAGAAAGAAGCTTTATGGGGTCAGATGACAGGAACACAAAACGCCAATAAGTGGTGGAACCCTACTCAAATGGCTGAACTAGAAGATGTTTTGGAAAAAGCAGTAAAGGATAAAGGGTTAAACGAACCAAAGTTATTGAACTTTACGAAGCTGCACAACAAATTAAATAACATTGATTCAGACGATGTTGCGGACTTTATTCTTGGAGAGGATAAATATATTACGCCAAACGGTTTCAAAGCTCCGAAGAACGAAGCCTTAAAACTTGCTTACGCCGAAAAGTTAGGAACCATTGGTAACGAAAAAGAAATGTTGTGGGCTAAATACGGGAATTTGTTATCACCCAAACCGACCGGTTCGCCAAAATACAATAGCGAATTTGTTTTAGAGCTATTTCCTAATGGAAAGCTTTATAACCAAGTAGGCGATATTGCTGATAATGATATTTTTGGGTCAACAAATAAATTCAAAGATTTCATTACCGAGTCAAACATAAATAATGAATTTCTTGATTCAGATTCAGTGTTTACAGATCCTTGGTCTCAGAAGGATATAACAATTAGTTTGAGTTCCAAGAATCAGCCGAAGTCTTTAGTGAACGTAGAAACAAAGCTTGCACCTACACCGCCTCCATCTGCTAAACCTCCAGCTGCTAAAAAACCTGCTCCCAAAAAACCTGCTGCCAAAAAACCTACAAAGAAGCCATCTGAAAAAACTCCTGATGATCTGTCTCAAGGTCAAGTTAACAGTATGGCTAGTCAGCCTTATGAACCAGATGAACTTCCTTTTGGATTGGATTCTGATCAGCTAATTGAGCACAAAGCTTTGGGTGCTGAACTAGGCGGTCAAAATCCTAAAAAAGTTTATGTAAACCCAAAAAATAAAGAGCAATGGATTTTTAAGCCTCAAGAAAGATGGCAAGCAGAGCTGGAAGCCGCAACAGCTCATCTTCAGCAAAGCTTAGGACTACCTGGTCCGGTTGTGAAAGTCGTTAATATAGATGGTCAAATTGGCTCACTGCATGAAGTGTTGGGGAAGACTTTAGATCAGACAGAAGCTCTGTTTAAAGGCAAAAAGTTCGACGGCACAAAATTGTCAACACTTCAATTAGAAGCAATGGAACAAAACTATTTGTTCGACTATTTGATTTCAAATTATGATGCCCACAACGAAAACTTTTTACGATATAAAAGTCTGCTCGATAAAGAGTTGTTACCAGTAGGAATAGATAAAGGGCAAGCGTTTAAACATTTCGGAAGTAAAGGCGAAGCTGATGCTTTATTGGATTGGCTTTACAATCCGAATGCCAATAATCCGTCCAAAATGCCTTACGGTGAAATGTTTGAACAGTTTGCTAAAGGAGATATTCCTGGTCTTCCTTTCGCTGAACAATCCGCAAAACTTCAAAACACAATTGCAACTGCAAAGTATTTGGCTGAGTCTGGGCGGCTAGATGACATTTTGCGACCGTATGCAGAAGCAGCGATACAAGCCGGAAAGCTTAAAGCCAAAAACGCTGACGAGTTCATTGCATCTATTACAGAACGATTTGCAACCATTGACAAAAAGTGGATCGAATTTGAAGATGCGTTATTGAAAACGGAAGGAGGCAAACCGAAACTTCTTTTGCAAGAAGCCAAAGAAAAAATTGCAAACATTGATTTAGAAGATCCTAGTGACTTCAAAATTATGTCTCCTCAAATGGCTACTCGAAGATTCGCAAAGAGAACTGAAGCGCTAGAGCGCAAACACAAATACGCTGTGTCCAGATATACGGGAAGTTGGTTCTCAACCGCTAATACAGCCTTAAGAAAGTCAAGAGACGATATTCGTGGATTGGTTGATGATCTGACAGAATCAGATTTAGGTACTTTGGCAAGTCTGGATGATGCGTTTGAAAAAATTGGACCACTCGGTCAAAATGTGAGAGTTCATCGAGGAACTAATTTTATTAGTAACGAATTCGGACAACAAATAGATTCAGCACTGATTAACCAAAATCCTGAATCTTTGGTTGGAAGCGTTATTCAGGATTATGGCTATACGTCTACTTCTGTAGGCGGCGATCCTGCTTTTATGGGTCAATGGATTTTGGAGCTAGACGTGCCCGCTGATGTAAAAGCAATCTATGCAAGACCGCTTTCTGGGTTCAAAAAAGAGAATGAACTGATTTTGGAACGTGGTCTTAACTTTGTTGTTACGGACGTTCAGATGACAGGCGGTCCAAATAAGCAGAAGTTAATCAAAGCGCAAGTGCTGCCACGAGGAAAACATGTTGACATTATTGAGGACGCTGACGCTCCTGACTTAAGCAGTTGGACGTAAGAGAATTTAGTAAATTCTGTGTAAACTAGGCGTATGGTCGACGTAAACATTGAAGTTATGTTTGATGAGGATGAGCCACTCGGAGAAAATGGTGCTGCTGGCGAGCCTTACGTTTTTAGTGAAGTTGTTTACACGCCTGGAGGTTCAACTCCAACAAGTCCTAGAGGTCAGAACGTTTCGTACACAATTTTTAGGCAAAGCGGAGTTGATGGCATTATCGGAGTTCTGTTTATGGCTGATAACGGGTCTATCGGTTTTATTCCTACAGCTTCATCAGGCGACATCGGTCAAGATTGGGCACAGCAGTGGGCGATTCGTGCGAGAGATGCAAGAATCCGCTACGACGTACAAGAATTAGATTGGGATGCTCAATCATGGTTTGACTATTGGATTGACTTATCAGGAATGGCTGTACGTCATGAAGGACCTTATAAAAGTAGCTACGAAGATTTAGTGGAAACATATAGCGTTTTGTAAGTTTCTGATAGAATGATTTCAGACAATCCGCCTGCCCCGTTTGAACAAATTCACGGTGAGCGCAACGGAAGAGATCATATTGGAAGAACTCGCACAAACTTTAAACAGAATCGCCAATCAAGCTGACTCTGCTTCAGCTGTCGCTCTTTATTCAACAGTTACTGGAACATCTATAAAATATTGTGAAGCTTTGGGACGAACAATTGAAGATTTATTGGAAGAGATTAGATCCAAACTTTCAGTTAATGAATTATCTGATCCCCATGAACCGTAAGAAGTAGCACAATCTGGTTCGTGACTTGTCAAATGAAGACATGACACACAACCGCTGATCATTCTTGGATGATAACATAGAGAGCAGCAGTGACCGTCAGTGTCCGAAATTAAGGAACACGATGACGGAGCCAGACGATCTCTCAAGCAGATTAAGACAAATTGCAGAAGAAGTTGAAAACGCTACTGGTTCAATAACTGATCGTGCGCAAGCGGTTGCAGATAAAGCCGGACAGACAGTATCCAAATTTCGTGCATTACTTGAAAGCATTCAAGACAACATCGCCTACATCGCCGGACTGCCCGCAGTTCTGGGCGGCGGTTTCGGTTTCTTGCAATCAAACGCTGACGAATCAGCTTCTACGGACTGGCAAATATCAGAATTAACGGAACGAGTCGCTGAGCTGGAAGCAGGAAACGACTTGCTTGGCGGAGGCACAAAAAACTTCTCCTTGAATTTGAGCGATGCGCCGGGCGGAAGTATCACGGCCGCTTTGGCGTTCGTCGTGATAGGTGTGGCAATAAGTGGAGCAATATGGTGGCAAAACAAAAGGCGGAGACGCTAAAAAACATTATTCGATGGTTAGCGCCGCTAGCGCTTTTAGTTTCAGCATGTAGCGGCAACAGTTCAACGTCTTCGGGCGAAACAACAACAGCAGCGGCAGCACCTTTAGTTACGGCTGCACCAGTTGAAAACGGTTTAGAAGTAAGCCAAATAGTTACGCTGGATTACGAACCTGGATTAGATGGTTTTGGGTTTGAAAATTATGGTGGAGGGCAAGCTCCGGCCTCAATGACCGTAAACTTGGCGCGTCGTCTTTACGGAGACGAACAAGCTTGTGTTTCTGTTACCGATGGAGAATGTTCACCGCAGCCAGTAATTCTCCAACTTATTGAGCAAGCAAACAGAGCAATGGCTGGAGGTCTCTGTGAAGGCTTCGCTGTTCTCTCTTTACGTTTATATCAGGAGGGTGGGACAACTCAGCTTTTGGGGCAAGAAGCGATCGTTGCAGCGTTAGAACAAGGCGATCCGAGAGTAGCAGCCGAGTTAGCTTTCTGGTTTGTTACTCAGTTCAGTTCGGAGACTCAAGCGGCCGCAGCTTTCTACCGGGAGCAAACACCTTCAGAGATTGTTGCAGCATTAGCGGACGATTTCGCTAACCCTGGAACGACTGCCGGATACACGTTAGGGCTGTACTCAGCAGAGGGCGGGCACGCTGTCACGCCGTACGCTGTCGAGTCGATCGAAAGCGGAAGCCGCATCTACATTTACGATTCGAACTGGCCGACCGAAACCCGCTGGATTGATGTAATCGACAACAGTTGGACGTATGCACTAGCAGCAACAAACCCGACAGAAGCGGCAGCAGCTTGGACCGGCACGACCGGCACGCTAGAGCTAACACCGATGGCATCTAGACAGCCTCCATTCTCGTGCGCTTTCTGCCCACAGCCTGACGGCGGAAAATCAATGACGCTTATAACTGCGGCTGGTTCTTCAGAGTCTCAAATAGCAATACAGGTTGTTGATGATGAAGGAAACAAGTTAGGCGTATTCGATGGCGAGCTAGTCAACGAAATACCTGGAGCGATTTACCGCTACATCGCTACGAGTAACACGTCTGATCCGGTGTTTATTTTGTTGCCTGCTTCTGTGGAAAACTATACGGCAGATGTGGAAAGCGTAGACGGGACTGATGACGGTGCGGTTTCGCTGTTCGTAGCGCAAGACGGAGCCGGTGCCCGTGTCGAAACTACGATGGCCGATATTTCAGATGCCGAAGATAAGCAGCCAGTTCTGGCAGTTTCTGAAGATACAGGCTACGAAATTAATGATCTCGATGATGCTCAGGTAGATATTGCGGACGAAAACGTTTCTGTCAGCATCCAAATTGAAGATAATCAAGAACTGGCGTTTCAGTTCGTAGCACCAGAACCGTCTCAAACGTCTTTACCGACAGAGCCAGAACAGTCTGATGAAGATACTCCAGCTCCAGTAGAACCTGTTAGGGCGGCGCAAATCATGCTCTCTATCAGTTCTGACGCTGGAGAAGTACTGGCAGAAGTCGAAATCACCCAAGAAGAGACACAAGAAGCGCCAGAAGAGTTTGTAATTGAGATAAATGACGAAGGCGAAATCGAAATTGAGGTTGAAGAAATTGAGGCACGACCCGCCACGATATTCGCAGAGATGCGGGAGCTGGTGGTTGAACGGATCGAAGCCGAAGCAGACGAAGATTACGAAGACCCGTGGCATGTTGAGCCAGAGATTGAGGAACCAGAAGAACGAGAAGAGCGAAGCGGGCCAGAGCTAGAAGAACCGGAACCGGTCAACTTTTTGCTTGACCTCGATTCCGATT
>TARA_R110000824_G_scaffold60853_2_pt1 | contig 10272 bp, 12 predicted proteins | sample TARA_R110000824 | Tara Oceans TARA_R110000824 (sample SAMEA4397747) | marine metagenome | biome: Polar Biome; feature: [MES] marine water layer (ENVO:01000295) within the mesopelagic zone...; material: water (ENVO:00002006), including particulate matter (ENVO:01000060) such as...... | reverse complement strand
AGAAAATCCGGACATACGCTCCCTGCAATGTTTAACTATCCATCTATCACAGGATGATTATATCAGAAAATTCGAAAAGAGAAACGCATAGAAAAATGAAAGTCTATCCAAACTCTGGACCGAAAAATTTTCGATTTTTTCCATAGAATCTTTCCCATGAAGAATCTAGTATGTAAGTAACTGCGGTATCTGTCTCGCTTCGAACTGAACGACCTACAGACTGAATTACAGTTTTTGCAGTCTGCAGATCATACCACCAGCTCCACTTATTCATCTTTTTTCGAATAAGTTTATCTCCAAGATAGGGGAACGGAACTTTGCAGACAATTTGAAAACGAGAAAGATCTTCCTTTAAATCCACCCCTTCTGTCATAGAAGGTGACAAGAGAACCGTGGGTGTTTTAGACTTTATGTGCTTTCTTAGTATTTCGTCTCTGTTCGATGAGTCATGAATCAGTAGCCTGCTTGATCTAATATTCTTTTTAAGATGCCACGCAATTTTGTAAGAATGACAATGAATAATTCCTTTTTCATCTTTATGACCATCCAAAATAGCCGTAACTGCCTGAGTTAGCTTAGGTAAAGAAGATTGAATTTCGTTCGCTGACATTTTTCCAATGCCACTATAAATGATGGGCCGATTTTTTATTGGAAAAGGACATGGAATATTGAGCGCGCTATAATTGTTGGGTGTCCCCAAGCCAGTAATTTGAGCAAATTTTTCAATATCAACAATGGTAGCTGACATCAGCAAAACAAATTGTCCCATCTTAAGAAGATAGTCTTCAGCATAGGGTGCAATATCAATGGGTTTGAATTCTACTTTTCTGCTTGTTCTATCTTCTGCAGGAATTTCAGTCATAACCCAGTTATCTTTGTCATAAAGTGAAATAAATGTAAGAACTTTCTGCTCGTGGCCCGTAAGAATTTCTATTTGTCTAGATAGTTTGGAAAATTCTCCTCCCTTCATTCTAGACTTAATGGAAGAAAATTTCTCTAAGCCCCTGTTGAACTCTTTTATCTTTTTGTCTAACTTAGGATGATACTCGTTTTTAACCCACCTGACAAACATGCCGGTTGTAATTTTTTCTGGTAAAGTAATACCCACAAATGTTTTAGCAAATCGATCAGAGAAAGTAACTTCAATAAACTTACTTAGTTCTTCTGGGGCATTGTGTGCTTCATCAATTACAAGAAGAGACTTTTTTGGTATTTTTCCACTATACCGAGTCTCAGCCAGGAAATAAGAAAAATTAGTTACACCATGTGAGTCATTAATGTACTTGTCTTTTGCTTGTTTATAAACACATTTGAAAGCACACTTCTTAAAAAACGGATCACTTCTATCAGTGGACTGCAACATTTTTCTTGATTCATTACAAGACTGTGCTTTATGAAATGTACACTGGTAATTAGAAGAAGACTTTAACGAGTTGATGTATGGATAATCATGTCTATACTGATCTTGTAATAATTTTTGTGTTGTCAAGATATTAGTACCACGAGATACTTCTTCTTCGGGTATGATATACTTTTCAACATACTCAGCTACAGTTGCAGCAACTGCTGATTTCCCGACGCCCGTTCCAGCGTCAAGAACGAAGTATTTTTTACCTGCTTCGAATGCATCTAAAATATTATCGATTGCTAGTTCTTGACCAGGTCTGACATTTTTATAGGGAAAAAAAGGTTTCCAATCGAACTTAGGCATTTTTACTCCATGGATTTAGCAATTTGCTTTTTTAGTTTGGTAGTTGAAAAATTGTGGTTTCTTTCGTGAAAGTATACCGGCTTATTATAATGTGCTCCTGTATAATCACTACGTCCATTATAATCTGTTCCTAAGATTCTTACATCATATTCTTCTTCACCAAGAAGCTTATCCAGTTCTGCCTCTGTATTATAAAGAACTATTTTATCAATATATTTGATTGCTTCTAAAATTTCTACACGATCCCTAATAGACTGCACAGGCTTACACTTTTCCGGTCTGTCAATTGTAGGATCTCCCTGAAGCGCGATTGTTAATTTTTGACAGACATTTTTAGCATCTTTGAACATTAACACGTAGCCTGGGTGAATTATATCAAAGGATCCACAAATAATTCCACAGTTGTGTTTTGTCATACAACAGAATCCACTAACCCTAGCTCAAGACACTTTTCAGCAGGCAGCCAAAGTTCGTGTTTAAGAAGCTCTTCAAGATCATCGTCCTCTATCTTAGTTGTGTCGAGGTAGACTTTCTTTATAGTTTGAAATATATTTTTTTGATTTTCGATCTCATCAATGAATTCATCGTGTTTTCCGGCCCACAAAATTTGAGGTTGGTGAATCAACATGAATGATCTTTTAGAAATAAAGCGTTTTTTACCTCTAGCAGCTATAAGAGTTGCTGCAGATGCAGCTGATCCCTCAACGTAGGTGTATACATCTGTTTTGCAGCTGTCAATTGCATCACATATATTGAGACCCGAAAAAACATCACCTCCAGCACTTTGTATGTGAAGATGTATTGGTGGGTTTTTCTTAAGACCGATTCTTGCAGCCAAGTATCCCATCTCAATATCGAGTCGACGTAATATACGAACTAACTCCAGTGCTTCTTTATCAGAAACAGTTGTGTAGAAATAGATGTGATTTTCTTCAACTTCTATCCCGGAAGGTCCCCGCCGATTCTCATCTGACATCAACAGATCAGAAATTCCCTCTTGAACTTCTTGTGTGTCAATAGTAGTCTCATCAGCTAGGTTGTATAGCCTTCTTCTGTTTGAGTTAGAGGAAAGTCCCCGAAAGATGTTTTTACGATTGCGCATTTTATTCCTTGAAATGTTTCTATTGGTAATTTTCTTGCATTGATGACTAATAATTCAAACTTCACATCAAGCGAAATGTGATCGTTTTCGTTGTCAAGTTTAGAAATTATTGGTGTACTAGTAAGTCTAAAAAAATTCAAAATTCCATTTTTCCACTCTTCTCCATGAGGGTCTACATCTTCTCCCTTGAATACATGCCACCACGTAAGATTTCTGTCAGAGTACTCTCCACAATGAAGATACTTCTTTGCATCTTCATAAAGACTCTCAACAGGAATGTCTACGACTTTATTGACAGGTGACAAATATTCATATGTTTTCACAATGTGCAAAACATCGAGCGGTGCAAATATGCTATTGAGTTTTTCTACTTCGTTCATATTTCTATAGTTAAGTTTTGACCCTATGAAAAAATTTCATCTCGTTATTATTCTAATACTTGTCTGGAGTATGTTCACACAATGTTCTTCTATCACCAGGAACGTAACACCGGTGATGTACAAGATAATAGAAAGACAAACTGTTTTAGTTGAATCCATTACAACAGTAAAACCTGATACATGTAAAAATAATAATGCTGAAATAAAAGATGAGAATGTGTGTCAAAAACTTTTAAAAGACCTACCCCCAATTCGAGGTATCTCTCTTGGAACAGGAACTTTTATAAGAGTAGACAATAAAATTGTTGTACTCACAGCAGAACATGTGTGTTCCCCTGATGAAATTCCTACTGAGGTTTCTTCTGAAGCAGGTATTACAATCTTTACAAAAATTGAACACACTATAAAAATAAAATCTCGTTTCTTTAGCGGTGAAGGGAAAATCATTAAAAGAAATAGACACCTAGACTTGTGTCTACTGTCACTTGATAGTCAGCCAGACGTTGTAGCAGCTAAAATTGCTCCTGACGAACCAGAAAGAGGTGCAAAAATTCACTATGCGGGCGCGCCTTTCGGCACGATGTCTTCAGACTTGCTGATGCTATTTGAAGGCCGGCATGCCGGCACTACTGACAAGTTTTTAGCCTTTGCAATGCCATGTGAGAAAGGCACATCAGGCTCCGGCATTAGAAACAGTCAAAACCAAATTTTTTCGATTGTCCAGAGGGTCAATGGAGACTTTAAACACATGTGTTACGGTGTTCGAACAGACCTTCTTAATGAATTTCTATCCCTAGAATAGATTTATTTAACAGTATTTGATGTATCGTTGTTCATGTAGCTTACACGATACTTGTCAACTACCATTCTGGCATGATGCTGTGCATCACTTTGTGATGCATGACTAGACATTGGAATTATTTTTTTACCCTTGAATGAAATATCCATCAAGTACGTGCCATTACCTTGCGGATAATACTCTATTTCAAAGTCTTGAAAAGTATCCCATGTGTTGGGTGTCGGATCTAGCGAATGATAGTTTCTTCCAATTTCTTCTTTTAGAACTTCACTCACAATTTTTCTGATTAGTGTATTCATTATGTACTGGCAACAAAAAGTTCAATATCAACCGTTGAAGTGTCTGCAGTTGCTTTCATAGATTGAAAGTCTACAAACGATCCGAATGTGTCATTATCAACGTGAGAACCGGATATTGATGGAGAAGTAAAAATTGCTGTTCTTTCGGCGGGCAACTTCATATCATATCGATTCAAAGAGCCACTGGAAAAAGTAATTCTTATGAAATTTGTATCATCTAAATTTGAAATTCGTATGTACTGAAGCGCTGTCGTTGAGTAAGTTCCTCTGCCGGCAGACGAGCTTAAAGATAAAAGTTCTGTCTCGTCTGTAGAAACTGTTAGAATTCGCCTGGACGCTTCATTTATACCGTCAATTTTTTGAATTATTTTACTACCAACTTGATGTCCGTTTAATTTTATATCTTCGTTGACAGTAACTATCATAGTTGCATCATCAATCGTTGTTGCCATTTTTAGTCTCCAAAATTCTTTTTAGAATCATCTCTAATAATTGATCTTCTTCTGACATGTCAGACTCCATTTCAATCGCAGCAATTTGTCCTTGTGCTCTTTTTTTAGAAGTATGACATGCAGTGTGTTTTTTGCCTTTTTTGTCTGTGTAAGAAAGAACATAACTGCCAGAATCTCCATCAGATTGTTTACATTTTTTCTTTCGAACTGTATAGGGCATTCTATTTTTTCCTCTTGTAGGATTTCGAATATTTCTTCTTTCGGTAAGACTTGGTTTTTATTCTTCTACTGTCTACCTCTAGTAAAGCATGTCTTATGATCTTTCGAAGTTTAGATTCACTCATCCTTGCTGTTTTTCTATCTTCACCGACAGTACAAGAAAATGTAGGCTCGCTTGAAGCCCCACCTTTTGAAAATTCGTAATTGTAAATGCTCAGTTCTGCTCCGTCCAAACCCTCATCATCGGTATCACATATTTGTGAAACCCTCCGAGCGTTTTCAGGATCATCATCATAGAAATGAATATTGTCGGTGCCCGGGCCGTAAAGGGCCATAACCAAGTCTCTCTTGGCTGATGCAGGATCTGCTGAATTATAGTCCGCCGCGCCAACAACAATGTCAGGTGATGTACCTGTTTCGTGCGTCACAAAGTCTGAGATGTCAGCAGCATTCGTGGACGGTACTTTTCCACCTCCAAGAGCATCTAAGTCTTTCTCTCCTTTTCTAGCTGTTACCACAGCAGTTTCGTCTCCAGCAGAGTTTGCTTTAGCAAGAATATTCAGTACTGGATTAATGGGTTTAACGTCAGTGCCGATGGTGCTGGACGGACTAAAATCGGCAACATGTATTTCCCCTGTGATGCCTTTTTCAAACATATCTCTGCCAGCTTTTTTGATATCATTTTCAATATTGGGACTGACAACTAGACGAACATGATGTCCGCTTGGAATATATTTTTCTTTCCAGTCACGGTACTGCTCAGTATCTAAGACGATAGCCTCAGCATCATCAAGTTCATCATTGCTTCTGACCACATTTCCGGAGAGTCCTGGAGAGTTTACGTCTGTTTGCGTTGGCATCTTTAAACCTTTGACAGTACCGCCGACCCGACTTTTTAGGTCTTTGATTGGTTTATAAGATGTAGGGTCATTCGGGTCTCCACCCGCATACTCAACGGCAGCAACTAGTGTTGATGAACTAGTTATGCCAAGAGTATCATCAAAGTCAAATACATACAGATCTTTTTCTGTTTTCTGGGGAGGAGTGATGTCCTCTCTCTTCTGTTCAGACAATAAGCCTGCCAGTTTACCCCATCTTTCAACAATTATGTCCATAAAAGAAAAGTCCTCAAGAATATTTATCACTACTAAATATGGTGAAAAATGCGCATTGATGAAAAACGATATCAAGGAAGAAAACTAGAGAGTTTAGCAAAAAAATATTCTAACCTCGTAATGAATTTTATCAAGAAATCCGAAAATGTCAAAACATTAGAATCCGGAGGGACTATACACGATTACATAGAGCTCCAACCTTTGGGTCTAGAACAACAAAATATTCATGGAATTGAGTTAGAAATTGATGCGAGTCTGGAAGACCCAGGAATATCAGCTGCTGGGGGATTCCAGATGATCCCTGGAGAACCAGAATCCTCTTATATAAGGGTTACTATGTCTTTGCCTAAGCCTTATAACAGACGCTATCTAAGTAAACTCTATGATGAACTCTTAGAGATTTTACGTCATGAAATAGAACACGCGCAGCAAGAACCTGAGAGGATTGATGCAATCGCAGATTTTTCGGACGATCCTTTTTCATCTAAGCAAGCAATGATAAATTACTTTGGAAGCCCAGAAGAAGTGGCAGGATGGGTGACTGGGTGGATGCAGCGTGCAAAATCAAAAAGACAACCGCTTCAAAAAGTAATAAAAAAGCAGCTGGGTTTTATAAAGTCCCAAGCAGAGTATGAGGGAATGACAAAAAAAGATGTTGATGCAGCATCTGAAGAATTGCTAAGGAGGTTTGTCAGGTACTCACTTGAACGTTACCCAAAGCAACTAAAATAGTATCAGTACTATTCTATGATAATCCTGCCAACTGATTCCATCGTTCAAGAAGTAAGTTGTCACTCTTTTTCGAAACTGACTCTGTCTTAGTTTTGTTACCCAGGGCATTACCGATAGCAGTCAAAAATTTCAATGTTTTCTTTGGGTCACCCAAAGAATCAAGATCTACTTGACCTGCTGTACCCATGTTTGCTGACGGATCATTAAGCATGGTGGCAGCCCAACGATGATGTCCATCAAGGATCTCGCCTCCCGTGCCAGCCCATGCTTCAAGATCACCTCCAGCTGTGCCATTCACAGCCATTCCTAGGGATTTATAAATGAGAATATTTGATTGGGTTGGAATTGCGTTTATGGCATCAACCCCTCCACCCTTTACGATGGTAATTTTGTCGTCACCGGGCTCGCCGTCTTCTAAGCCTGCAGTCATGAAATCTTTAGCACCAGCTGCATCCATTCCGACGAATGTATTCGCTGTAGGGGGTTCTCCCCCTTTTCCGCCGCTCGCCTCTTCTTCTTTCTCTTCTTTATCCTGCTCTAGGAGAAACTGTGCACCAACTTTCCAAGCTGCCTCTTTAAAGGGAGCCTCAAAATCGACGTTATAATCTCCTCCGGGAGTGAGTGCATCCTCAACATCTTCGAATTTGCCTTTGGCATCATCCGGACCCGGCAAGAAAGGCATCATAGGTTTGGGAAGTCCGGTCTTAGGAACCTTTGAAGCTAGCGCATTGAGTCGCTTAACAAAGACCTCCGGTCCGAGTTTCTCAATCCACGCTTTACCTGCAGCACCTGTAAATTCGATCCAGGGTTTACCAACAGCAGCTGCCTGTACGATAGGAGAATTATCATCGCCTGACAAAAGCTGGTTTGCAATTTCAACAGCATCTACGTCTTTAACATTGGTTGTCTTGTCGACTGCTGTTCCCTTTGGAGCATCACCGATTTTTCCGGCGGCTTCTTTTTCCTCGTCTGCCTTTTCGTCTTGTTCAAATAAAATTTGAGACAAACGAAGCTTAGATGGCTTCGGGCTTTCATGAAGGATTCTTCTAACAATTCTACGTAGTTCGATTTTTTTCATTTTTTCTCCTGGGTCTCGTAAGCCTTAAGTATCATTTAGTTTTTCAAAATACCGGCCAACTTTTGCCATCTTTCGATGATCAAGTTGTCTTTTTTCATTCTTGATTCTTTCGTAAAGGGTGGAACAACATTAAACTCGCCCGCGGGTAGTCCTTTTTCAATAGCAGACAGCCCTTTTGATCCACCAATAGATTCATGATCTAATTGCGGCATATCCTCTCGGGATTCCGGAGCACCCCCAAGTGGCTGGGGAAGAGATCCCAGATTAGCCCCGACTTTATCAGCAATTCCTTTTCGAATCGGATCGTTCGCGAAGCCGGATTCTGAGTCAGCCAGTGACACAAACTCCTCGTCGCCGGATAAACCTGCCCACTTGTTTATTTCTGGGTGTTTACCGTCAGCAATAGCCTGGATCATCGGGTCATTAAGAAGCGCCCCGGGTGCTTTCTTATCAGTTTGTTTACCCTTATTCGCGTCGATCATAGCAACGATCGCTTCCTTTTTCTTACCGATAATATCGGTCGCTGCTCCGCCCCCCTTTGAGGGTTGTGTTCCGCTATCGTTGACAGCAGCAACTGCTAGTTGCGCCGCGGCTAACTTATCTGAAACCCCTCCGGGAAATCCAAAATCCTTTGCATTAATCGAACCATCGGGAGTTATAGCGTAAACACTAGACCACCTGTGATGACCATCCAAAACTGCATTTCCGGAAATTGATATGGCACCTGGCGCGCCAGAAGTTTTACTAGTAATTGCCTGCTCGAGAACATTTGCGCTGCCTAGAGGAAATGAAACAGACTGCATAAGATCAATAAACTGTTGAGTGGGTCCAAGGCCGCTAACACCAACGGGAGTTGCACTTCCTACAGAAATCTTGTCATCCGGATCAACACCATCATCAGACTCAGCTGCCTTGACGAGGACTTTTTGAACTCCGGAGTCCTTGTTACCTTGTGCATCCATGAACGCCCGAACACCTTCAGGACCCCCAGCATATGCAGCTTCGAGATCCTTACCAGGATCGCCTGTAGATTCAACTTCAGACTTATCTTTTTCCTCATCTTCCTCAAAAAGTATTCTCATCTCTGATAAGATTAGTTTTCTTAGCGATTTGTTATTAATTTTTTTAGGTGATTTTGTAAAGCCTAAGGCTTCAGACAACGTCGTTCTTTTCACTAATTTACTCTCCACTCTTCTTCCCATGCCTGATCTTGTGGGCATGTGATCAAAATCGAATACTCCAGGCATTAACTCCTCAAGCTCAGCTCTTTCAGCCTCATAAGCTGCCTGGGCCTCAATGTCTATTCTTTCCATCTCTATCATTACATTGAATGCATTATCTAAATCTTTGATTGCTCTTTGAATTTCTTCAACTGTTTCGAAACTTTCGTGTCTAGGCCTAAAGCCATGAAGCTCTTTATAAAGATCAGAATATGTCTGGTCCAGGACAGACAAGGCGAGGTCTTCGCCAGTTATGATTCCCCGCTTCACCCAAAATGCCTGGTCTGTTACATAGCCAGCACCGGTTTGTCGGTTAATCTTCTTTGCTTCAGCTTCAGCGGTAGGTTCAAATTCCATCTATTGTTTCCTTCAATAGCTGTAAATATCTACAACAGATGAAAAACGACAGATTATTCTCCTGGCTGGCATATCTCTGATAATATCTGCATTAAAGAATTGTACATTTCAGTAGCATTGTTAGTAAGATTAAAAAATGCTCCAGCGCACGCAGCTGCAATTTCATCCCACTCCCATGATACATTTGTCGAAAACGTATAAACTTTGGTTTTGGGAGCTGCAGAACAAACATCTTTAGCTTGTTCTACAGTGATCTTAGGAATCATATAACTTTGGGGCGCTTCATCACTAAAGACGATAACAACTCTATCAGCATTTTCGCGCCAGCTTATTGTAAAAATATCTTTAGGAGGAATTGACTCATCGACAGCAGTACTCCACTGATTAGAGCTCATGTCGATCGGGGCTAGCGCAGAAATATTATGTAGCGATAGATAAATCCCGTCTAAGAGCATTTCACTGCCAGTCTGCATTCCATCACTACCGAGATTTGCAAATGAGGATAAAAAGTCACCGAAAGGCGCGATATCTGATACTAGCACCAATCTTTCATCATAGCCACCCTGGCTTTGTTTGGGTCCCACAATCAAACCCCAATGTATTTTATCTTCTAGCGAATAATACGCAGCAAATTGATTTAAAGCTATTAGAACAGCTTCAATTTCGTCGACCATAGAGCCCGACCAATCTACAATAAATAAAACGTCAGTCTCCGGAACCTCTTTTCCCCAGTCCGTCTCGCCATCACAGTCGTCGTCGATACCATTACAAAGTTCTTCTTTTGGTATTACTTGACCGATACACATGT
>TARA_R110000824_G_scaffold164077_4_pt1 | contig 10277 bp, 14 predicted proteins | sample TARA_R110000824 | Tara Oceans TARA_R110000824 (sample SAMEA4397747) | marine metagenome | biome: Polar Biome; feature: [MES] marine water layer (ENVO:01000295) within the mesopelagic zone...; material: water (ENVO:00002006), including particulate matter (ENVO:01000060) such... | reverse complement strand
AAAACTCTACTCCCATTTTATGTTCACAGAATGTCAGGTATTGGTACCCCAGAAGATCTTAGGACATTTCTAAACTCATGATAAAAATAGCTCATAGAGGTAATCTTTTCGGACGTATACCAGAGAGAGAAAACTCTCCTGAATATATTCAAGAGGCTTTGGATGCCGGATATGATGTTGAGGTAGATGTGTGGTATGAAGAAGAGAGACTATTTTTAGGACACGTTAGTCCTCAATATGAAATAAGCGAAGAGCTTCTAGAGAGCAAAAATTTTTGGTGTCATGCAAAAAACCCGGCTGCCTTATCTAAAATGCTTCAAAATAAAAAAATAAACTGCTTTTGGCACCAAAGTGATGACTACACCCTTACCTCAAAGGGATATATTTGGACCTATCCAAATAAAAAGATTTTGCCTGGAGGTATAATGGTTGTTTTCGGGAATCAAAATATTTCCGAGACAGAAGACCTGGGGGGGATTTGTAGTGATTTTGTGGGAAATATTGAATGGTAACTAAAAAAAGACATCTAGTAAAGGCAATTAGCTGGAGAACTGTTGGCACCATAGATACCATATTGCTGGGTTGGATAATATCCGGAGACCCAATGATTGGTATTAAAATAGGTGCTGTTGAACTAATCACAAAAATTCTGTTATATTATGCTCATGAGCGAGCGTGGTATAAATTTAGTAGATATGGACTAAGCAAATGACAAAAAACCTATACTTTCATTCTAATTCGGTTTCAACCAAAGATAAGGTGACAAAAAATAAACATAACCCAGCAGTTCTGTGGTTTACAGGATTATCAGGATCGGGAAAATCAACATTAGCTAATGCTGTTGAGTTATTATTATATCGTCGAGGTTGTCAGACTCAAGTGTTGGACGGTGACAATGTAAGAATGGGACTCAATAAGGATTTAGGCTTTACTCCTGAAGACCGCAAGGAAAATATAAGAAGAATAGCAGAAGTAGCAGCCTTATTCAAAAATTCAGGAACGATGGTGTGTACTGCATTCATTTCCCCCTATCAGGAAGATAGATATGCTGCTAGGAGTATTATTGGAGATGGGTTTGTAGAAGTGTTTGTCAAGGCTCCTCTGGAGACATGCGAGGAGCGAGACCCAAAAGGACTCTACAAAAAAGCAAGAAGCGGTGAAATTCCTAATTTTACAGGAGTTAGTGCTCCGTATGAAGAACCGCACGATCCCGAGATTACTGTAAACACATCAGATAAAGATTTAGAGGAATGTGCCAATCAAATTATTGATTTCCTAGAAGAATTCGGATATATAACACATAATAAGGGAGAATATAAAATGAGTACCCGTAGAGCGATGTTTGTTGGTAGGTGGCAACCATTCCATAATGGTCATAAATGGTTGATCAACCAAAAGTTGTCTGAAGGCGAGCCCATTTTGATTGCGGTAAGAGATATTCCGCCAGACGAAAAAAACCCCTTTACAACTGAGCAAACTGTTGAGATGATTGAGGAAGTCTACAAGAATGAAAATGTTGTGGTAATTTCTATCCCCGACATATCAAGTGTTAATTACGGTAGGGGAGTGGGGTATGGAATCATAGAGCATTGCCCACCCAAAGATGTTGGTTTTATCTCGGCAACATCCATAAGAGAGAGGATATATAAAAATGACCAGAGTTGGAAAGAAAATATGGACTCTTCAATACATGACTTAGTCGTGGAATACTTGACTGATGCCTCAAAATAATAGAGAAGAAATAATTCCTGTAAAAATAGTGGTAGCTGGGATGCCCCAAGGCGGGACTACCGCTCTGTATAATATGGTTAATTTCATTTATAGGGCTAATGCCCACGGCGTTGCTAATTTTTTATACCACCCCACCGAAGCCCACTGGAGAGTCAATCCAGACTACGCGGCTGCGTCCAAGAAGCACTATAAGCCGCTCCTGACCCCCGACGACTACGCTGATTATTGCGACAAAATCGCCGCCTCCGAGACCAGATCCGAAACCGTGAACGAGGAAAGTCTCAGGATTATGGCAAAAGAAGTGGCCGCCGGAAATTATACCGAATGGAAAATCACCGACGCTGAGGGGCGGATCATGCAACCGTCAGAAGATTATAATTGTATTTTGGTTAAGGAACATCATTATAATTCATTTCTTTGTGATGAGTGGGCAGATATAGTATTTGTAATGAGAAGAGATATAAGAGATTCAATCGCTTCCCGAAGGAGAAGGGGGAAGCCACTGATCTCAAAGGCTTTGAGACTTGCGGGCATTCAGACATATGACCCAGAAACATTTGATGGCTTTAGGGAGTGGTGTGAGCACATTACTAAAGATTGCTACCAATCCTGGGTAGACAGCGCAAAAAAAGAGAACAAAAGCATTTATTGTTTAGACTATATTCAATATAAAAAAGATCCCCATAAAATAATCAAAGAGGTTTTCTATAAGATCACGGATGAAACGAAACACGACCTAAAATTAGATTCACAGGGTCTTCTCAACGCGCTCAATCACCTGCATGTATTCCCAAAACAAATTACCTTTTTTTCTGAACCAATGGTGACTAATGCGGGCTCTGAACAGGCTTATAAAGAGTTGTTATCATCTAAAGAGTTGGATTTTATTGAGCAAGAATATAGCGATTGGGTAAATATATAAATGCCAAAAACGATTCTGAAAGGCGGACACATCAAGCAAATCGATGTATGTAACTTGAGTAGAATTCCTGTTCCCATGCTTGATAACCCCTGTTATCAAACTGCCATTCAAATTATCGAATCACCAGACATAGACTTCAAAGATACTAGCCTGTTCAATCATTATAATGTGTATAGTCCTAAAACACTATATGACATGTATGGGTGTACAGAAAAGCTAAAAAACCATGGCTCTAAGTTTCCTTTTCTTCCGTGGATACATTCTTCTCCAATCACCGAATATAAAGATTATGCCTTTATAAAAAGAGGCGATAAATTCACAAAGAGTCAAGTAAAGAAAATCAAAACTCTAGTCGCTTCCATAAAAAAACACGGATATGTGCCAGAGAAATTCCGAGATAGAAAATATGGATTTATAACGGGGTATTTTCTAAAGCACGAGGATCGGGTTAAATTTTATATTGTTAGCGGAAACCACAGGGCATCCGTTTGTTTTGCTTTGGACTCAGATCGGGAGATTCCATTTATATATGAAAGTCCGAAGTTCCTCAAGGGACGAGAGAAAGTCAAGGTAGAGGATGATTTTTCCTATCTAAAAGTGTACGACACAGCTAACGTCCACAACTGGCCAAGCGTTAGAAACGAATTTTTATCGCCGGACGAAGCCATTTCAATTTTAAAAGTATTTTTGGGAGAAAATCATGGACAAAAATGAACTACTAGAAAGAGTTAGGGCTCTATCTCACGAAGAATGGAATCACTATTTTGAATTACCGCACGGAGTTAGAACAAGAAGCTCACATATAGACAGCCCTGGTTACTGCCTTAATAAGTGGGCTAGATTAAAACCAATCTTGGAAGCCCTTGGCACTAAAGATAAAACAGTTATAGATATCGGATGCAGCGATGGATATTTTTGTATTGAGACTTCAAAACTTGGAGCAAAACATGTATTTGGAACAGATATAGACCAATTTAGAATTGATAGAGCAAATTTGGTCAAAGAGGTTTTAAACGTCCCTAATGTAAGTTTTGAGGCAATAAGTTTATATGATAGCCCGGCCGACAAGAAGTATGATATTGCTTTGGGATTAGGGTTACTACACAGAGTCCCAGATATAGAAGGGTGCATAGAATATCTGGGGAAGATTGCCGATACTCTTATCTTGGAATTTAAGATGTATCAGGATAGTAGAAACATGTGTTATGTCCCTCTGGTAGAAAACGATAAATCAAGAGGCTCCCAGTCTCGTGCTGCTAACTTCTTTTATGGTACACCAACACAATCTTTTGTTGAAACCAGATTGAAAAAAATGGGATTTGCTTACAACGTATTTCAGCTAGATGAATTCAGCCACTTGAATTATCCCAGGACCATCCTTATATCTTCTAGAAACAAATTTGAGGTTAAATAAAATGTTCCACCACTATAAGCCCCCTAATCCCAAGAATACAGTATTTGAAGAATACAAAGATAAGCACCTTGGCGAAAGAGTTTTCATAATAGCAAATGGACCAAGTTTATCTGAGACAAACTTGAACTTGCTAAAGGATGAGACTACAATTGCCATGAACAGGGTTTCTTTAATATATCCAAAAAATCCTGATTGGCGACCAACCTATTATTTGTTTTCTTCTACAAATGTGAGGCACCCTGACTGGGGTCAAGCATGGACAGAATCAGTAAGGTCTGCTATCTCAGAGAAGAGAACTACATCCTTTATTGCTCAGATGTTCAAGCCGACAATAGATCCAAATAATGAGTACCCACAAGTTGGGTGGTTTGAGTCCATGTCGGAACAGAAACCAGCTATGTCAGGAGATATTTCCCCCAATTCTTTCTCAACTGATATCGTCGAGAGAATAGACAAGAGCGGAACAACTATGAATTTAGCACTTCAACTTGTTTATCATATGGGGTTTGAAGAAATTATTATTGTGGGCGCTGATCTAGGATGGTCAGGGGACAGGGGAAGCAAGAGTGATCCAAACCATTTTGATAAATCATATCGAGCAGATATCCCACCAGAGAAAGTTTATAAAATCAACCACCAGATGAGGAATGTTCACTCCTTAGCTTATAAAAATTTCCACGAGAACAAGGAAAAAATTAAGTTCTATAATGCTTCACTAAAAACTTGTTTAGACATTTATCCAATTATTGATTATGAAAAATATGTTCTAGAGGGTAAAGTTGAGGTACTTAATAACAGGTTAGAAGAATCAAAAAAGTTTTGGGATAAACCCCCACAGTTTGAGGTCAAATAAATGTCTAGATGTTTAGTTACGGGTCACACCGGATATATAGGAGCCCACCTTTACAAAAAACTTCAACTTCTTGGTCACGAGGTTATCGGGATAGATTCTGAAGATCCTGAGAGCGGATCGATACAGGAAGTTATGGCAAACCCCGACTTGAAAAAAAGATATGAAGAGTTTTGCCCGGAATATATCTTCCATCTGGCTTGCTGGCCCAGAGTTGAATATAGTGTGGACGAACCTCTTGCAACTATGAGAAATAATGTAATTGCAACCTCCGTTATATTAGATTTTGCAAAAAAAGTCAAATGTAAAAGATTCATATATTCTAGCTCATCCTCGGTCGTCGGCGAAGGCGACGGACCAGAAAGCCCTTACGCACTGCAAAAATATACATCGGAGATTGAGACAACTCTGTATTACAAATTGTTTGGAATGGATACCGTGAGTTTGAGATATTTTAATGTATATTCTCCAGACCAGAGAGCAGATGGACCTTATGCGACAGCAATTGCTAATTGGATGGAATTTATCAAACAAGGAAAGAATCCATTTATAACCGGAACAGGCGAGCAACGACGAGACATGCTGCATGTTACTGATGCCGTATCTGCAAATATATTTGCCATGGAGAGAGATGAAAATTTCTGCGGGGATGTATTTGATATTGGAACGGGTGACAATATTTCCCTTAACGAGACAAAGGAGATCGTGCTACAATATTATCCGGGTATTGAGTTTGAATATCGCGAAGAGCGACCGGGAGATATAATGGAGACTAGGGCCGACACAACAAGGCTTGATAGTATTGGGTGGAAAGCCAAGATGCCGGTGAAATATGGTGTTTCGGAATGTTTCAGCCTTCTGGAAAAGGCGACAAATGTATAAAGAGATAGGGATAGTTGGACAAGGCTTTGTCGGAACCGCCGTCAGAGAGGGTTTTGAGAACGTTGCGGAAATATACACATATGATAAATATAAGCCTTCTCATAGTAATTGTCGAACACTATCTGAATTGTGCGTCAAAGCAAAGTTGATCTTTATCTGTGTTCCTACTCCTATGAATGGTGACGGTAGTTGTAATCTGGAAATAGTTGAAGAAGTAATAACGAATGTTGATAGGTTGTCCACCAAAGATCATGTGTTGGTGCTTAAATCAACTGTTCCACCGGGGACAACCGACTATCTAAATGGCCTCATGAAAAACGCTACAGTTGTTTTCAACCCTGAGTTTTTAACAGAGGCTAATTATGTAGAAGATTTTAGAAATCAAGACCGGATTATTATCGGCGGCCCACGCCCCGCAAGTACAAAAGTTAAGAACCTGTACAGAAAAAGATTTCCCGCTACACCGATTATAAAAACAGGCACTAAAACAGCAGAGATGGTTAAATATTTCTGCAATTGCCTGCTGGCGACAAAAGTTTCGTTTGCTAACGAAATGAAACAGGTGTGTGACAAGAAGGATATTGACTACGATAAGGTAGTGGAATATTCGCTTTATGACGGCCGTCTCGGCAAAACACACTTATCGTCGCCAGGACCTGACGGAAAACTTGGATTTGGTGGATCTTGTTTTCCGAAAGATGTTAGTGCTCTGATCAACTACATGAAACTAAACGAAATAAACCCAACAGTTCTTTCCGCTGTTTGGGAAAAAAATATAGAAGTTAGACCGGAAAAAGATTGGGAAGACCTTAAAGGTCGTGCCGTCGTAATAAATTATAATCTAGGAGATAAAAAATGAAACTTTCTAACCAAGCCATCGGTGCTCTTCTCATGACATTGCAAGATTGCCTACAAAACCAAACAGACATTACCGAAATGCTTTCTGATTGGGTTCTGGAAATAAAAGAGGATGAAGTATATATTACAAATCCTCCACCAGTCACGCACAGATTTCCAGAGACGCTAGTGGACATAGAATAGTTTATGCCTCGGTATTTGTATCTGTGTGAGAAATGTTTAAAAAAATTTGAAGTCAACCATTCATATAAAATTACACAAACTGAGTGTATCTTGTGCGGTGGACAAGAGTGTGTCAAGAAACATCTTTCTTCACCTGTCAAGTTGACCAGAAAAACAAAAAAACTACCACAGAAAAAGCCGGGAACTATTGTAGAAGAGACGATTGAAGAAAACAAGCGTGAACTACAAAAAGAAAAACAAAAGTTGAGTAAAAAAAGATGATTTGGATATTAGGAGTATTTTTCGCTATAAGTTTGATATCAAACATCCTTCTTGCTTGGTACATAAAAGAATTACTAGGACAGTTTTCAGCAGTAGAATCTCAGTTTGAAAAAATGTTCAGAGACGTTCTTTATTATGAAGAACATTTAGAGTCAGTTTATAATATGGAGACTTTTTTTGGGGAACCAGTATTATCATCCTTGCTAGAGCACACCAAGGATATCAAAAAAGATATAGAAGAAGTGCGTGGAAATTTTAATATTTTTGAGTCCGAGGAATAATACTACAATATGACAAAGAGAAAAAAAGGAAACCACTACTTTACAAAAGAGACAGAAAACGCAATAATTCAATATTGCAATACAGAAAACCATGCAGAGAGAACAGAACTCTATATAGAGCACATCCAACCAGCATTTAATGAGTTGGTTGATAAAATTGTCTATACCTATAAGTTTACGAATTTAGAAAATGTTGAAGTTCTTAAAGATGATTGTAAGATTTGGCTAACAACTATATTAGGAAAATTTGATCCTTCGCATGGGACTAAGGCTTTCTCTTATTTTTCCGTTGTCACTAAAAATTGGTTTACACACAAAGCAAAAAAACAAACAAAGAAAAATAGAAGAGAAATTGAGTATGACGGAATGCTTCGGGAAATAGAAGCTATCTCAGCCTCGGAAGAAGTAGATTTTCTTAAAGAACAGGAGAACAGAGAATTTTGGATGAACCTGCTTGGCGAAGTTAAAAGTTGGGACAAATATTGTCTAAAAGAAAATGAGAGAAGAGTCCTTGATGCTGTTTTATTGCTCATGAAAAATATTGAACAAATTGAAATCTTTAATAAAAAGGCTGTCTACCTCTATCTCCGAGAAATAACCGGACTAAACACAAAACAGATTGTTAGCTGTTTGAACAAAATGCGTATAAGATTCCGATCATTTAAATCTAAGTGGGATAATGGAGAAATCCACTAGCAATCTATTTACTTTAGTTGATCGGAGAAAAAAGATGAAAAAAGACTTGGATGCCTTAATTGAGCAGGCGTTAGAAAACATAAAGAACGATAGACAAGAGACAGAACTTCTCTTAGCCGAACTAAAAGAATACATGACGGTTTCATCCGAGAGGTATTCTGATTCAGGTCCGGTTGCTGCTAAATTTGTAGAAACCTTACAAAGAAGCAATGAACAACTGGTGAAACTAGCATCTTTGGTATACAAGAAGGATGTTTCTAGTCATGAAACAGGATTATCCGAGAAAGACAAAAAGGAATTATTTGAAATAATTAAGGAGAAATAATTTCTATGACTGGGATTAATCCAAAAACAAGAAAAAGAACAAGTGTATATTCGGAAGGACAAACCAGCACTTCTCACTCAACAAAAACTCAACAAATAAAAAGTGCTCAGAATAACAATTATGATGGGCAAACAGAGTTCACAGGAGTTATTATTAGAGTAGAGGACGTTAAGCAGGCGAATCTCGTCGTGCGCGTTCTAACCGCTGGACAATCTTCAAAGTCTTACGCTGTCCGGGTAAGAATACCTAGGCTTCATGACGGTCTGTTGCCGGCCATTCCTCATGTGGACTCCAAGAAAAACAAAGAAGGAATTATTGATCTTCATCCCTTATTTCAGGGAACTTCTACTACAGTTCCAGTAGAGGGCGATTACATAAGGGTCGCCTTTCTAGATCGCCACAACTCTTCTATTCGTAACGGTAACGGAAGAATTTTAGAAATTATGTCGTCTGATGCTAAGGGCGTTGAGGGGGATAAAAATTCTGAAGGAACTTCTGCTTCACAATCCTTTGTGCCCTGCAAAGTTGCACCCCAGCCAGCATTAAATTTTACTGCGAAATTACTGGAAGCGATAGAGAAACACGAAGCAAAGTCTGTAGTAAACCCGAAAAAAACCCCGTCGGCATTTAAGCCAACGCCGGCACAAGAAAGAGTCAGCAGGGCTGTAAAAGAGGAGCCCGCTCCCGCCTCGGACGCTCCGAAAAAGGGGAACACAAAAAGCAACGATACGGCCACCGCCGCCCCCGGCTCACCCGAATCTGGCGGTCCTCCATCTACGCCCAACTGCGGCGTTGTCCAAACAGTAGGTTCTGTAACTCCATCGTCTCAACCAACTCCAGCATTTATGGAGCCCGGTGGACGATTACCTACGACACCCCCAGATAGTTCGGACCCTAGTATTGTTTATCCACTTGATCCAATATCTAACGTAAAGTGTAAAAGAATCTCATCCCAGTTTGGTATGCGATTTCACCCAATTGAGAAAAAAATGAAAGGACATAAGGGGATTGATTACGCTAGTGGCCCGAGCAGAATTAAAAAAACTCCCCAATGTAATATCAATTTTGAACCGTGCTATGCAAGCCTTGATGGGGTTGTGGTTCAGGCGATGACCCAAGGAACGGGTATAGACGCCTGGAAGGTAACTCGCTCAACCCGCGGCGCTAGACAAAATCCGAAGCGCATGGCAGCAAACGGTGCCGGAAATTATGTTAAAATTAAGCATGGCAAATACGGCGAGCTTTATACTTTATATATGCACCTAGCCTCTTATACCGTGAGAACGGGACAGAGGGTAAAAAGAGGAGATCAGATAGGAATAATGGACAACACTGGAGGATCTTCAGGACCCCACCTACACTATGAAGTTAGAAAAGGGGGCTCTACTGGCGCTAGTGCCATCGATCCTTTAATATTTTTTAGAACCCCTTATCCTGCGTAATAAAATATGCCAAAAAAACCAAGACAAAGATTAGACAACCTGCCCGAACGCACCAGAGAGTCGCTTCGAACAAAAACAGATCCCGACGCTCAGAATAGCGGATATTACAATGACCCTATGCCGGAGCCGGTCCCGGTATATAATCAATCTCCAAGTGAGCAAGTATACAAAGGAAGTAATAACAGTTTTATAATTATGGGACGAGACCGTCCCCGAGGTGCTGGTAGTGGTTATGGCGGGGCTGGAGCATCCCACTCGGGATGCATAGATATAGTTGCCGGAATGACGGGCATTATGTGCAGATCAACCGATGCCAACGGCGAGGAGGTTGTAACAGACAAAAGCCCAGAACTGGATGCAGCAAGAATATATATAAGTCAGCAAACCGATATTGATGAAAACTTTCACTTGGCTGCGGGAGTAGTTGGAAAT
>TARA_R110000824_G_scaffold170181_3_pt1 | contig 10278 bp, 11 predicted proteins | sample TARA_R110000824 | Tara Oceans TARA_R110000824 (sample SAMEA4397747) | marine metagenome | biome: Polar Biome; feature: [MES] marine water layer (ENVO:01000295) within the mesopelagic zone...; material: water (ENVO:00002006), including particulate matter (ENVO:01000060) such... | reverse complement strand
CCACACGCGCGGGCATCAACAACAACATTTGGACAATGATCTAGCCACGCTAAGTGTATGAAATTATCGCATGCTTTATAAACTGAAAATAATTGATTTTGTTGTAGTTTTCCAAGATATTTGACCTTTTGATCTTTAATCGGATTTAGATCGTCGATATCGCCTCCAACCAACATTAGATCATTGGCGCCAGAATGTTGTAAAAAATATTCAACATTGTCATTCAGTCTTTTGTGAGGGCGCCAGTTAGAGGCGCAACACCAAATTTCATCATATTTATCAAATACTTTAGATCGAAGGCGCTGTATAGAATTAATCATTTCTAAATCGGCGCCGTTGTTTATAATAATGCTGTTTTTATGCTCTCCAAAATATTTGGTTATTAATGATTTATTGAATTCGGTCTGGTATATGACACCATTGGCCATATCGTGTGTTTTTTTAATATTGGAGTTTTGTGCTTTATAATTTTGTCGCGTATTGAAATATATACCATCTAATCTTTGCGCAAAGGGTTTCTTCGAAAGCCAAAGCCTATATGTCTCAATAAACGTCAATGAAACATCGGCGTCTTCCAAGGAAGTTAAAGAATTGTCATTTGCAACGATATATTTGGCCAATTTTCCAGCAAAGGAATTGGGCCCATTGTTGCTTGATAGATTCACATTGTCAAAATATATATCCATAAGCCTCTATGTCCTCTCGATATATTTCAGAAATCAAATGCTTCGCCAAGCCAGACCCATCTTCATAATATTTTCTATAGTCTTTTGCCGTTCTTTTGGATTTGTTGACATGCGGCAGAGTCATAAATTTAAAGTTCCAGCCACAAATCTCATTTAATTTGTCATAATCTTCTTGTAATGTTTCAAATTTTCCAACAAAATCAACAATTTGATTACCACCAGAGTCGTGAGTATATTTAATTTGTGGCGTAAAGTGACCATTTGAAATTGTATAATAAAAGCAACAATTTTCTATGGGTTGTAAATAATTTCCAATCATCTTCCAGTCACCTTGTCTATCTAGATTAATAGTCAGTGCTGGCTGATATTTTTTTACGTTTGGATCCATAGCAGGAGCTAATATATCACAGACGAATTGCGAGAAGACACTATCCTCAAGATCCACTCCACTCCGATGTAGTTCGCCAGTAACGATATTTTTGTACAATGTAATACGGGAATTTTGTCTCTTCCAATCATGAAAAATAGACACAACCCTGTCCCATGGATTTCTAACAAATGTAAATTTATATAGCTGTGGCCACAATGCTATTCCAGGTAAAGCGGTAATTGCATATTGTTCTGGAGTATAGTGGTACCGAGCGGCGGCATAGCCATGATCATGTAAATCATTATTGTCTTTGCTGTCTTTAAAAAAATTATTAACAGTACAACGACCATCGGGCAGACAATCTACTATAGAAGATCCACCAGTTTTTGGGATATGTAAAAAAAGATAAGGCTTCATAACGCCAATCTATCATATGGTTTCTTGTTTCTAATTTCAAGCATTAGTCGATGCTGCTTTTCTGCTCTGGTTTTATTAACTGCGAGTGGATTGATTGTGTTGTAAACACAGAGTGCTTCTGGCACATACAGAGCCTTGTCTCCGACCATTTCAAGCATTGGCAACATCATTGCTTGATCATAAGACATTTCATAAAAATTACCTTCATCGTCTTTTAAATCATCAACGTTTACTTTTTGCCAAAGACTATATTTAAAAGTCTTCAAGTGTGAGGCGCGCCATATATCAGATCTAAATTTATTATGTTTAATAACATCGATCGGATATTTGCTAGCTTCTTGGCCAAGGTTTCCTGTCGGACATTCCACAAAGCTTCCATAAGTCAAAAGACACTCTTCAGAAGTGTAATATTCATCTAATTTTGATAGAACATACCTAGTCGTAAGCCAATCATCCCCATCCAAAACGACAATTACATCATCAGGATTGGGGCTAGACTTTTCTATTAAATCGTATATGTTTTTAAGAGCATATTTCTTTTCAGTGTTTTTGACAATTGTAAATCTCTTATCGCCATCGATGTGTTCCTCAAATTTTTCAATTGTTCGATCGGTTGATATATCATCGCCAATATAGCATTCAAAATTAGGATATTCTTGATTTTTCACACTTTTAATCAAACTCTTCGTCCACTTTTCAGAATTATATGTCGGAACGATAATTTTAAAATTAGTTTTAGCCATACGGAAAGATCCGGATGTGCATGTCGGCAATCTTAAATTAGATGTGAACAACGTTAAATCCCAGAATTCCTTACCTCTGCTTCGAAGATAGGCGATCGTTTGCTCCTTAGTACCGGTAAACCAATATTCGTCTTTATGTTGTACAAAGTCATTAAGTATTAATTCACAACCAGATAACTTTGCCTCAATCACTAAACGAGGACATGTGTCTCCTCCCTTTGGGAGAAAGATTAAGCCTTTTGATGTGGCAAATTTAGCCAGTACTTCGTCATGAGAAAGATCTTTGATTAGTTGATATTTAAGATTATGCTCTTTTGCATACTCAATTGCATCAGATGTTCCCTTAATCCAGGATTGAGAATCTTGAATCAGCCAAATATCATTTCTCTCTTTTTCTTCAAGATTTTCAAAATGATTAAGCACTTTGGGATCAAAAAGCGAACTTAAAACCTTTACTCTAACATTATTTAAAAATGGAAATTTATCAATATATATTTGTCTTTGTTTCTCAGACATAAACCAAAGATTGTTTGCCTTACCGAAAAAAATAGACATAATTTTTCCACGCCTTGATGTGTCGCAATCGCAAGCACCTTCAAATTCAATATGCTTTTCAATCGATCTAAACTTACAAAATTTATAATCATATTCAATAACAGCATAATTTAGATTTTTAGCAGAATATACCAATGCCTCTTCGGATAAATTAGCAATATTGCCAAATATCCAGAATCTATCTTTAAACTGTTTTAATATGTCAACTGAAACGTTTTGTGAGTTAATCCTGGCAATTGGCATAAAAGAAGAACTTAATATAGCCTCTGTAGTTAACTCTGCGCCACCGATATAATCTTCAACAAACGCGTCTGCACAACAAACAATCATCCAACACCCTCTTGAACCTCATTTAGAGCATCAAAAAGACTCTCAATTTCTGCATCTGAAACAATTTCACTTTCAGGTAAAACTGCGTCTGCAAACTGCTTGTACATTTTCTCTTCCGAAAACTCTTTAAGCACATATTTTTGAAGTCGCTTAGCAGTCGCTTTATAACGATCGTATTCTTTATATACTCTTCGAAGATTCATCTTATAGCTTCCCTGGCGAGGAAATGCCCACTTAGAATCGGCTTGAATTACTCCATCCCAAACCGCTTTTTCTTGCACTTTGTTGAGATCAAAATCAATATTTGCAAAATGTGGGCGCATCTTGTTTTTGTTTTTATCTTTCTTAGAATTGCTAGGCGCAAAAAGAAAATCCATATGACCGCTCCAGCCCGGGGCCATAATCGGAAGTCCAACTTGGGCTGCTTCAAATAGCGGCAATCCAAACCCTTCGCCATGTGTTAGGGTGACATAGGCTTTGATTTTTGGATGATGAAAAAGGCCAGACATTTCTTGATCTGTCATATCGCCATGCAATAAATACACTTTACATTTTCTATCTTTATATTCTGGCCTGTCTATGGCGCCAGACAATCGATCAAGCATAACTGTACGATCAAGCAAACAATTCTTTGCCATATTTGCTTTAACGACTAATCCGACTTCTTGATCAAAAAACTCTTCGATAAACCATCTTACTGTATTTTTTACATTTTTTCGTGGGCTCCACTGAGCTATAGTTAAAAAGTTAAAATCGGTGGCTAATTCTAAATTAATATCGACCGGTTGCATATTTCTGGCCGGGAAGTTTACTACCTCGATTGGAGTTGTGCACTTAAATTCAGAAATTCGTCCAGTATTCTCGTCTTTCGCTTGATATACGGTATCTTCAAAAACTTTTTTTGAATGATTAGAGACGACAATAATTTTATTCATTCCTTTTGAAGCCTGTAGCCATTCGGGCGATACCATTGTTGTTTCAATTCCGGCCGTATAGCCGATATTAACAGTTGCCATGTTTTCCCACTCATTTGGGATGGTGACCTGTAATGAATAATCGTAAGTTCCCTTGGCTTGGTTATATCCCATTGTTTTTCGAATCAAGCTGTCGATCCAAATGCGTTCTTCGTCATCTTCTGCAACCCAGCTAGTATTCCCCCAACTGAGCGCATTAAAGTAAATATCAAATCTATCTTCGTGCGCCCGCAGGGATCGCAAAGCAAATCGACATTGTTCTCCATAGCCTGACCTAGTAAGACCAGGGCCAGATACAATAATTTTCTTTTTCATGCCACCTCCAACAAGTGCCAGCGCTTATAATGTTGTCTTGTTTCCCAAGATCCATGTTTTTCAACAATCTCATCAACTACTTCAACCCAGCGCTTTTCAAAATTTTCAAAATTGTAATTTTTTAATACATGTTGTCTTCCTTTCATTCCCATCGCCTTTCTTTCATCTTTAGACATTTTATATAACTTAAGTAATGCATTTATAAAATCTTCTTTGGAAATTCTATCTTCATAAATCCAAGGAACCTCTTGAGAGCCAATGATTGCTTTTGAGCTAGGCTCAATTCCAACGCCAAACCAATCTTTACCATCCGTTACTTGTTCCTGCAAGCCCCCAGTCATGTTAACGACGATAGGAGTACCACATGACAAAGATTCCAATGTTGCTAAGCCAAAACCTTCAGCATCGGAGATGTTTACGGTACAGTCTACAACATTATACATATAAGCCAAAGATAATGGTGGTACTTTGCTACCAGAAATCATTACTTGACCATCTCCTAAGCCTAATTCTCGTATGATAGCATGTAAATCTTGTCCATTGATATCTTTTGGATCTGTATGCATAAATAAACATGCATTATCGTGGCCAACAATATCTAAGAATTCTTTAAACCACCAGATTAAACTACCACTTTGCTTTCTTCTTGCATTTCTATTGTTCCAGAAAACACTGAACTTATCTGTATGATAATTGGGACTTGAAGCCAAAGTTTTTAAAACAAAGTCATCTAGCTCTGCAGATTCCATGGGTCTAAAATTTGAATCAACGGCATGCGGCACATGATACAAATCAACGTCTGGTGAGACGTTTGCGACAATATCGTTTGTAATTTTTGAAATACTAACGACTACATCTGTAGAATCATAGAATCTTTTGTTAAATTTTGGATATGGATAATTGTCCCACACATGATAATAAACCATTGGAATATTAGCCCTAATTTCATTCTCGATTTCCCATAACCAACCATAGAATCTTGGATCGGTCATAAACCAAATCATATCGGGCTTTTCGGTTCTAAGCACTGATCTTATGATATCATGATTTCCATACCCATCAACTGGGAATATAACCCAATCCTTCTCATATGGCGCAACTCGGGATGGCTCATAATTATTATGCTTGATAGCACCACCCAAACTAATAATTTCATATCGGCCGGTCTTTAGAAGTGCTTCGATAACGTATTTTGTTTGAGTACCCACCCCGGACGGAGAAAGAGGGTGATCTGATATCGTTAAAATTTTTGTTTTCTTTTTATTTAATAAATCTGGTAAACCTGTCAATTTGTGGCTCCTTTATGGACAATGTTTTGTTTTGCAAAATTCACATTTGCTACAAGACAGTCTGTTTTTGATGTGCCTGCTTGCAGCAATATTATACAATGCCTTCTTTAAAAGATTAAGGGCATTTTCAGTTTTTCTTGGGCCGCTTGTTACACGAAATATCTCAACGCGGTCTTTTTTGGCCGTTCTTTTCAAAAGGGCGAAGTGTGTCTCAATCATCGATGGGTCAATACCGTGTTTCTTGGCAAAATAATGCTTATACAGCGTTAATTGGTATGTAATCATCTTTTCAGACTTTTTTCGGGCATCCCAGCCCCAAGAACAGGTCTTCCAGTCAATAATATGGTATTTTCCGTCATTTGTACGCACAACAAGGTCAATGTAACCTTTGAAACTATACTCTTCAGGTGCTATATCTCCCATCATTTCATACAGTTTCTCCTCTGTAGACACTACTTCATAGTCATTAAAGTAGTCTTCTAAGGCCGGGAAGACCTCTGGAATCAGTGCTTTCCCTTGTTCTCGCATTGAATTTACGAGATTTTCGTTCAATTTCAGGTCATCGGGGAGTGAAATCAACTCTTTAAGGAACTTTTTCATGAAAAATTCCTCTTTATCCTCTTCTTTTAACTCTTTTAGGGCTGTTTTCTCACAAACTTCGTGCATAGCAGTGCCAAAGGCAGTATATTCATTGCCTTTGAAGCCCTTCAGGCCATCAATATGCACTAATTTGTGATAAAATGGGCAAAAAACCCAATTTTTAAGCTCAGAGAACGAAATATGAGCCAAATTACACCTCTTTTTTAGTATTTTCTTTGGTTTTTGCAGCTTTTCTACTTGAAATGGCTTTTTTTCTTGGTGTTGGGGTATTTTTATTATTTTTTAACTCAAAAATCCAAGTTCCTCGGCAATGTTGCTCACTTCTATTAGTAACAGTTGCATTTTGCAGCATTCTTCCGACTTTATAGCCTTTTTTTCTCAAATATTTTAATGCCTCTCCCATATTTACTTTGATTGCAGGATCAGGTGGTTTGTTTACATGATATTCTTGCAATTTAAGCTTCAGATGCAAGCTTACGGTATTGTTTGTTTCGTCTGTAGTAATGGTCCAGTTATAACTCATTGTTTTCCTCTAGTTTTCTTATCGTTTTATACAATTTTGGACAGATCTTGCTTAAGTGGATTCTATCGCCCATATAATACTCAACAAATCCAATTGTAAAATATTCGTTTATTGATGTAGCTGCATATGGTCTGACAAAAACGCCAATTAGTAAATTATCGAGTAATTCATAGCCAACTTGCTTATATAACAAATCATCAAAAATTTGATTGAATTCGACATTTAAAAATAAGTTCCTAGCATCAGAGATTTCATAATCTTGTGATTTAAGGAGTTGAAACAGCTTCATTCTTTTTTGTAGAAATTCTGTTTCAATTTCGCCATTATTATAAATCAAGTGGCCATATGGTATTTCAATCGCGTGAGCAGCCTCATGCACAATATCATCAACCATATCGTCTTCATCATCTTGTTCATTGGTAATATAAATTGCACCATCTTGAAAAACAGAATTGAAGTTCTTTTCATTAAAAATATCAAAATGACCAACATAAATTATATCAATTTGATCAATAGCCCAAAAAGGCAATATTTTTTCAACTTTAAGAAGAACGTTTTGTAAGCTTATACTCTCTGGTAGAGGATCCTTTACAAAAACGGTGACGGCGCCGTTCAGAAAGCCTCTGGCCTTATTATAGCTAGCTAGCGACTCTTGAATATAATCTAGCATCGATTAAGCAGTTTCCTCTTTAGCTACCTGTTCATCCTCTTCGGTGATGTAGCCGTGATCCGCGAGGTGGGGGTCTTTTACGAAGGCTCCCGACTGATTGCCCTTTTCTAGCTCTATTTTGTGAAGTTTCTCGCCTTCCGTAACATCAGACAAAGCCTGTTGATAGCCTCGAATCCAATTTTCTTCAGCTAGCGCTAGAATAAACTCAGGAAATTCTTTTGCCATTGATTCAATAACCATTTCAACAGTTACTTCGTCGTCTTCGGGATTATGCTGATTTCCAACATATTCAACTAACCATTCTTTCATTGGAGTGTCGTCCTCCACAGTCTGACTAATTGTTCTCTCTTCTTGTGTCATTTATATACCTCATTTGTTAATATAACATCTTATAAGATGTTTGTCAAGTTTTTTATAATATTTGTGCTGCAATTGTTGCAACTTTTGATCTTTCGCCCTTTTTTAGCGTAACATGCCCAGCAATTGAGTGGTGTTTAAACTTTTCAACCGCGTATACTAATCCATTCGACTTCTCATCTAAATAAACATTATCGATTTGTTCAATATCTCCGGTTAATATGACTTTGGTACCTTCGCCAACGCGAGTAATGATTGTTTTTACCTCGTGTGTCGTTAGGTTCTGCGCTTCATCAATGACGATATAAGAGTTTGATATGGAACGGCCTCTAATATATGTGAGGGCTTCCATTTCGATTTTACCCTTCTCTATATACATTTCTAGCGTCACATTATCGTCGCCCATTAAAAATCTAAGATTATCCTGCACTGGGGCTAGCCAGGGCGCCATTTTTTCTTGTATAGACCCCGGTAAATAACCAATATCTTTGCCCAGCGGCTGCACTGGGCGCGACACAATCAACCTTTTATACAAGGACTCATTATGGTCCGAAGACATAGTTTGTTGCAATCCTGCGGCGATGGCACACAACGTTTTGCCGGATCCGGCCTTCCCGATTAAAGAAACAACTGGAATATCCGGATCCAATAATAGGTCCATAGCAAACATCTGCTCTTTGTTCCTTGAAACGATTCCCCAAATTCCCTTTTTATATTGCAGTATCTTCTTTAATGGAGTTTCGCTGTTGGAATATCTTGCAAGAGCTGTTTTCTTTTCATTTTGATTTGAAACGAGCATAATATATTGATTTGGATAGAAATTTTCTGTATTTTCTAATATTATTTCCTCGTCGTTATAAAATTGCTCAACTAATTCATCATCAACCAAAACAGAAGCGAATCCATCGTAAATTTGTCCCAGTTCCGTAACAATTGTTGGTGCTGTGTAGTCTTCAGACTGTACGCCAACTGCATCACAAATAACTCGCATATTAATATCGCGCGAAACTAAAATGACCTTTTTTCTGGGATTGTTGGCCTTTTCAGATAAAGCGGTAGCAATAATTATATGATCCGCTATTGATGGATCCAAATCGGCTGGCAGTTCTGATGCATCGAATGTTCTTACGCTAACAATACCTTTGCCTTTACCAAGACGAACACCTTTTTGTAAACTACCTCTTGAGCGCAACTCGTCAAGTGTTCTAATGGTTCTTCTTGCGTTTAAACCAACGCCGTCTTGTCTTTTTTTATGTTTGTCTATTTCTTCAAGAACCTTTAAAGGAATAACAATATCATTATTTTTAAAAGCTCTTATTGAATTAGCGTCTGTCAAATAAACGCTTGTGTCTAAAATAAACGTTTTTTTATTAGCCATATATTATCCTATTTTCTATAATTAGTCGTTGACTTAATTATGGAGCCACCTGTGAGATTCGAACTCACGACCTGATGCTTACAAGGCAACTGCTCTGACCGAACTGAGCTAAAGCGGCTGAACCGGTTTTTTGCGTCCAAGGAATACCGGAAACCCCTGCCCGCGTATCGGTCTGGCAGCCCCGTACTGTTATTTTATACTCCGACGATACAGCAGAGATATCTCGCTAAGATGGCATAGAATGTTGACCTTCACTATCATCTATAATAATACCACCTTCTTTCAAGGCTTTTAACAAGGTAACAAAAACTTCCTCATAATATTCTAGTCTGTTTTCTAGATCATGGGTCTTTTGCAACAAAAAAGCAACTTGTTTTGTTAATCCATCAACATGGTTTTGCCACAAATCATTAGAATCCACATCTTCTCCTTAAGGTAGATTGTACATACCGGCTTCTTGCCATTCTTTAAAAGGATCACAAATTCTTCCACCCTCTGCATAATAGCTTTTAATTCCACTATTCTGATACTGGGTTGTGACTTCATATAAAAGAATATTTGCTGCTTGAGAAGCGTTCAAACAATACCCAACACCGGGCATTGGAATATAGACTTTATCACTATTGTTCAAAATCTCAACTGGTACCCCGGTTTCTTCATGGCCGATAACAATGCAAACTGGTTGAGAAAAATCAAATTCATAAGTCTCGATCGATTCAGACTCTTTGCACAATTCGGCAGAAATCAGTTGTATATTGTTTTCTCGGGCATACTGTATAAAAGTCGACGGATCGCTATGCTCATTAATATCAATATAATCAACTAAACTACCAGAAAGAGGGTTAAGTGTTTTTCTTTCTGGCAAAGATCCTATAACATGGACCCGATCAGCGCCAAAACAAGCAGCAGACCTAATGAGATAGCCGATATTACCGTCGCATTGAAAATTAACCGTGGCAATGCTGATAGGAAAGGTTTTAGCCGTTTTCTTTTTTGAATCATATCGCTGTCTTCTTGTTTTTTCTCTTATCAACTTAGTACCACAGTTATAAATAGTATTGTTTTTTTATA
>TARA_R110000824_G_scaffold66431_9_pt1 | contig 10282 bp, 7 predicted proteins | sample TARA_R110000824 | Tara Oceans TARA_R110000824 (sample SAMEA4397747) | marine metagenome | biome: Polar Biome; feature: [MES] marine water layer (ENVO:01000295) within the mesopelagic zone...; material: water (ENVO:00002006), including particulate matter (ENVO:01000060) such as...... | reverse complement strand
CATGGACGATCACCGGAGGCGGCATTTCGTCGGGGATATTCGCATCGAGCCAGTCCAGCGACAGATGGATCAACGGATCCCATGCCTTGCCGCTATTGGTTTCGCGAACGGCCGCAATGCGCCGCCGAATGAGAGCCTCTGCCGGCTCGACCCGGCCCATGCCCTCGACCGGGGTCTTCGCAACGTCTATGCGATGGAGTGCAGCGAGTTGCGCCATAAAATCTCTCGCGAGCGCACTGCGTTGCTGCACGTCAGCAAGATTGCCGAAACGATCTTCCCCTTTCACGAGACCACAGACCAACGCGCGCTGTTCGGGTATCGATGCGAAATATGGGGCGACGCGAACACCTGCCGATGCGAGCGGCCCCGACAGGGCACGCAGTACCGCTGCCTCGCGCAGGAAGGCGGCATCATCACCCGCTCCTGCCTTGTGGACATCATGGTTCATGTAAGCGCTCGCCTTGCGCCCGTCCGGCCATGCCAGATCGAGTTCAGCGCCATCGCGCGATGCCCCGCCACCGCCGCGCGGGCGGACTCCGGTTATACGCGCGCCGCACGCTTTTTCGACGGCAACCGCGAGGCCCTCCGGCAGCAAGGCAGCAAGATTGGCCATCATCCGACGATCTTCTGTTCACGGAATTCTGCGATCTCGACGTCCGAATAGCCGATTTCCTGCAAAATCTCGACGCTGTGCTCGCCGATATCGGGACAGCAACGTTTGAAGATGATCGGTGTCTCACCGAAATACCAGAAGGCACCCAATTGTTCGACCACGCCATAGACCGGCTGTGGCAACACCGAAATCAGGCCTAGCTCGCGATTGAGAGGATCGTCGAAAAATCGATGCATGGCATTTTCGAAATTGACAATATCACAGGGAACCCGCGCCGCTTCCATCGCGGTGAGCAGGTCGTCAGAATTCCGGGTTTTCGCGGCTTGCGCAAAGCTCTCCGCTTCGGCTCCGAATATCGAGCGCAGCGCCGATCTTTGCTCCTGCTTGTGCGCGGCAACCGCGATCCAGTTGCCGTCGGCGCATTCGAAAATCCGGTGAAAAGGCGAAAAACCGGTCTGGTCGCTGGACAGGTGATAGGTCTCGGATAGCTCTCCGTCCGGACCAATCAGACACTCTCCCTGAGTGAACGCAGCGATTCCGAGCAGCGAGGTTTGCGTCGTGTGCCCCTTTCCACCAGCCCGCTTGGCATAAAGCGACGCCATGATTTCAACGAGGCAGCTTTGCGCCGATGTGACATCCATCGTCCCCGGGCGATTGAAAACGGGGCGATTGCCTTCTCCGGCATTTTCAAACTCCCAGCCAGCGATGGCGTTGAATATTGAATCATAGCCCGGCCAGTTGCCGCGTTCGCCTTTTTGGCCATAGGCACTGACATAATTGAAAATCACATCCGGATTATATTTGCGAATGCCCGCTTCACTGAGGCCAAGCTTTGCGGCGCCCTTGAAACGCATATTGTGGTGAACGACCTCTGCCCATTGAATCAGGCGTTCAAGAATGGGCTGTGCTTCCGGTCTGGTCAGATCGAGGGCGATGCTGCGCTTGCTGCGTGCTGCGGCCTGATAATAGCGGTGCATGAATCGGATCCGGTCGCCGGTCAGTGCCTCAACCTTGATTACATCGGCGCCCATGTCGCCCATCATCGAGGGACCCATAGGCCCCGCCAGGAACATGCCAAAATCGAGAACCCGGACACCTTCGAGTATTTCCTGCGGCGAGGAGCCTTCTGAAGTTGCAGCAAGCGGCGCAATCCAGTCTCGTTCGCCGCCTTCGCCGGGGCGCGGAGCGGGCCGCCCCTGCGGCAAGTCGGCATCGGTGTGAAACGGCACATTTGGCTGGCGAGTCTTGCCGAGTTCGGGATCTTCGACCTCGACCACATATTGGTTGGCCACCACCTCGGGATGGCGGAGCACCTCACCCATCGGATAGGCAGGCTCGACCGCGATATCGGCAGCGCGCAGATCGGCCAACCAGTTTTCGAGCGGGCGGCGTTTGAACGCTTCGACCAGTCCTTCGGGTGTATCTATTTCGACCCCTTCGGCCATGACCTCCCACATCGTCGGTAACGAGGCATGATCAAATTGTTGCGAGGGATCCATTATTTGCAGCCAGTCGCCGCCCTGACACTGGAACAATTGCATCGCAATCGGTCGCGCTGCCAACGGATAGACAGGAGGGTTGGGCATCGGCCCTTGGCTGTTCCGCGCCCAGACAAGCGGCAGCGTCGACATAAAACCCTGAAAGAGCGATGTGTGCGCGCCGCCACCGGTCCCGGAACGAAGCCGCGTCACCAGACGCGCGAGAATCCCCGCCGCAGCAAGATGCGCCGCTGCCCAGCTACCCTGTTGATAGCGATAGACGATCGGACCTGGGCGATGGCCATCATTTTCATACATCGCCCCGATCCGGGCCGCGACCAGCAGTTCGTCATCGGACCGCTCGACATCGGGATGATTATATGGCGAGCCGGTGATGCCGCAGGTGACCAGTCGGGAATTTACAGCGGCAAGGCTGGCATCATCCAGTCCCAGCGCCCTGGCACGCGCAGGCGTGAACTGGTGCAATAATACATCTGCGTTGACCAGCCGTTCAGACAGCGTGGCACGCCCTGCAGCCGTATCGAGGTCGAGCAACAGGCTTCTTTTTCCGCGATTCCAGTTGGCAAAGGGCGCTGTACCACGCGCCGGATCACCGCCCGGACGTTCGATCTTCAACACATCCGCGCCCAGTTCGCAGAGCATCAGACCGGCAACCTGCACGGCCATTCCCTCGCCAATTTCGATGATGCGCAGATCGCCAAGCATGGATCAGGCCTTGCGGAAGTTCGGCAGGACCCAGCCGTCCTGGATCGGGGTCCAGTCAACGACGACCTTCATGCCGATATGCACATCTTCGGCATCGCAGCCGGAGACGTTGGCATTCAGGCGGGTACCCGGCGCGCCGTCGAGATCGACGACGACCGGAACATAGATATAATCCTCGCCATTTTTCGGATTTTTGTTGCAGATCGCAAAGCTGAAGATCGTGCCGGTTCCGGGAAGGCTGGGCCATTTTTTGTCGCGGCTGCCGCATTCGGGACATACTGCGGTTGGCGGCATGCGAAAATGACCGCATTCACCGCATTCGCAGGCTGTCAGCTTATGCTCCTTGGCGGCTTGCCAGAAGGGCTCTGTGTCAGGGTTCGTGGTGATCTTGATCTGGTCACCGGGAAGTGCTCGGGCGGGGCCGTAAGTCATGGGTTCAGTCCTTCCGCAGGATAAGGCTGGAAACGGGAAGCGAGGCCGGACCGCCCGAAACGAGCGCAAATTCAGCATCTTTCACTTGATTGATGGCGGTGCCGCGCACCTGTTCGACGCCTTCGACAATATGCGTCATGCCAATGATATAGGCTTCGTTCAAATTGCCGCCATGGGTGTTCACCGGCACGCCGCCGTTGACGCCTGTCCCGGTCTCCGGATCATAGCGCAGCTTGCCCGACAGCACATAGTCATTGCCCTCGCCTTTTTCGCAGAAACCGTAGTCTTCAAGCTGCATCAGCACCATCGGACTGAAATGATCGTAGATCAGCGCCACGTCCATATCCTGCGCGGAAAGCCCGGACTGTGCCCAGATACGGTCGGCGGTGAACTTATGTCCCGAGCTCGCAAAATGGGGATCGGGCATGCCCATCCAGGCAAAGGCGCGGCCCCATTCGCGTTGTCCGCCATGGGCACAGGCATGGACAACGGCGGGCTTGTGGCGGCAGTCCTTGGCGCGATCCATGGTCGTGGTGATCACCGCGACGGCACCGTCGGTTTCGAGACAGAAGTCGAGCCGTCGGAGCGGGTCGGCGAGCATCACCGATTCGTCATATTCTTCCTTGGTCAACGGAGCCTTGCGGATTGCCTTGGGCCGGTTGTGGGTGTTGGCGCGGGTCGCCATGACCACCTCGCCAAAGGCATCCTGGGTCGTTCCGTAAAGATGCATGTGCCGACGCGCGAGCACGCTCATCAAATGGCCGGGACCGACGAGGCCCGATGGCTGAAGAAAACTATTCTCCGGATTTGGTGCCGAAGCGCCAAATACCACACCGAGCCGATGCTGCGGCAATTGCTGCAGCGCCATCAACGTCACCGTATAGGTACAGTCCTCGTTCATCAGACCCGCAGTCGCGAGACCAATAGCGCCGGGACAACCACCGCCCCCGCTGGTCAATGTTGCAGAATAGCTGATGTGCGGCATACCCAATGTTTCCATCAGGCTCGCGGTATCGAACTTGTCCAGATAGCCCGCGCCAGCCGTCGAATAATAGGCAAAGCCGTCGATTTGCTTGTGGCTGATCCCGGCATCGGCGCAAGCGTTCATGATCGCTTCTGCCGCCATGTCGTTGATCGTGCGCGGCCAGCTTTTGCCGCGCATATAATAATCGGTCGATCCGATTCCAACGATCGCTGTCTTGTCTTGATTTGACCAAGCCATGCGGCTTCCTCTCAATTTTCGATTCTAAGTTATATAACTAGGTATATTATGATCGTGGAGCGGACTTGTCCGGACGTCAAGCAAAATGCAACTTCCGATATTTACCGCGAAAATAGAGCAGCGGGTCGCGGCGCGGTTCGAAGATCGCCTTCAGAACGCGGCCGACGAGAATGAAATGGTCACCGCCGTCGTGAATGTCCTGGCGTTCGCATTCGAAGCTGCTCAGCGACCCGGTCAGTACCGGCGTGCCATATTCGCCGACTTCCCATGGGGTCGCCGCAAATCTGTCTTCGCCCTTGCCGGCAAACCGATTGGATGTCGGCTGCTGGCCGATTTGCAGGACATTGACGGCAAAGCGTTTGGCCTCACGCAATGCCGGTGCGCTTCCTGCATTATTGGCAATACAGACGAGCAACAGCGGCGGATCCAGCGAGACCGAGGTAAAGCTGTTCGCCGTCAGACCTATCGGCACTCCATCAGGACCGATCGCCGTGACGACTGTAACACCAGTGGCGAAACAGCCCAATGCATCACGGAACGTGCGCGCATCGGAGCCTTGCCTGAATTCGGGCGAGCCGCGCGGCGCACGACGCTCGAGGAAATCGACCAGATGCGCACCCAGGGTGTCGGCGCGTTCGTCAGTGACGACCATCGCAATATCCTCAACCTCGATCAATTCGCCGTCAGGGAGCTGTTCGACAAATGCGGCGGCATCGGAATGCGAGACCAGCTGGCTCATCCCGCCGCGCACGTAGAGCGTTGGCACTGCAATATTGCCTGCGACCCCGGTCAGCCGATCCGTCATGGCGCCGGTATCGAAGGCATTGAACAGCCGGACGTCCCAATCCGCTTGCCCAGGGGCAAGATTGGTTGCTTCCCGCAGCTTGTCCCCGATCTTTTCCGATACGGAAGGATCGAGATTCACCGGCAAGTCGACCAGCACCAAACCGGATGCCAGCTGAGCACCATCCCGTTCGAGCGCGGCGCAGGCAATCCAGCCACCCAGCGTCGAGGCAACGACAACCGGCCTTGTCCCCATTTGCGCGAGAACAGCCCGCAAATCTTCGACAAGCGCTTCGAAATCATAACGGCCATCTGCTGGCCACTCGCTGCCGCCATGTCCCCGCAGATCAAGACTGATCACTCGGCGGCCGGCCTTTTCGAGGCTTTCGGCCAGGCTTTTCCAAACCTTGCGAGTCTGCCCGGCTCCGTGGATGAGCAACACCGCCGGATCATCTTCTGCTCCGGCTACTTCCGCTTCCAACCGTACCCCCGCAAAGCCCCGATATTCTATGATGCTCATGTCCTGATCTCCTGCGACGCACCGCCCAATTGCAGCCATTCATCGAACTGATCCGATCGACGCTGCATCATCAGCCGTGCGATATCTGCATCGCCAATAATAATGGCATTCAGCAGGCTTCGTTGCATTTCCCGGGTCCGGTGGCGCCGCTCGGGGTCGCCGTAAAGTCCGATATCCCGCTCGCTAAGACCGAAACTATAGCCAATCTCGATCACCAGTTCGATAACCGGATTGCCGCTGATCCGTGCAATCAGCTGCGCCAATTGCACTTCGGACGCAATCAGCTCGCGTGAATCTTCCCGGCTGTCGATGGCTGAAACAAATTCCTTCAGCTGTTCGATATCCGCTGCTGTTCGCAATTTCGCAGCAGCCGCAGCGGCTTCCTCGAACACCGGCCGGGTAACCTGCATCACGTTGCCGAGATTGGTACCACGTAGCCGCAGAAAGCGCGTCAAAGACTGGATCGCATCTTTCGCATCAGGGCGTTCGGCAAAGAAGCCGCCCTTGGTGCCTCGACGGACGCTGATCAGCCGGTCGCGCTCGACCATCTTTGCGGCCTGCCTGAGCGTCGGTCGGCTGATGCCGAACTTCTCAAGCAGATCATTTTCTGCCCCGAGATAATCTCCCGGCGTGGCGGCAAGACTCATATCCACGAGCGCGCGCGCCGTACGGCTGGCAAGCGTTTCGTTCATCGGCTTGAATTCCATCGGAACCTCCTGAAGAGATATCTCTTTACCGCCACAATTGCATATTGTCGAGATATCCATTGCATTGAGTTATATAACTAGGTATTTCTTAGCTAGCAACCAAGTCAAGCCGATTCGAGAGGATATTGATATGAAGCCCTTTGTATTTAGCGCCGACAGTCACATCATGGAACCTGCCGACATTTTTACCGCTGGCCTGCCTGCCCCGTTACAGAAACATGCGATCCACGCGCGCAAGGAAGGCGAATATCTGATCACCGGGACCGAGGACAAGATCATCTACAAGCTGCGTGTTGGCCAACATCGGGAAAAAGCGCTCGGTGATAACGAACGCAAAGGCATTCGCGAAATCCCCGGTCGGCTTGAAGATATGGAACTGGAAGGCATCGATTCTGAAATCTGCTTTCCTTCCCTGGGTCTGTGGCTTTACTGCCTTGACGATCCAGAAGCCGAAGCGGCGTCCGCGCGCCTTTACAATGACTGGAACAATGAATTTCTGGGCAGCCATCCTGACCGCTTTGTCCGCTGCGGGATGTTGCCGGTACTCGATTTCTCCAACACTCTGGCGGAGATCAAATATCTCGCGGAAAAAGGCTATACGGCGGCGATGTTGCCGGCGGCCATGCCAAAACACCTGCCGAAATATAATGATGAAAAATGGGATCCGGTCTTCCGACTTGCCGGGGACCTTGGCATCGTTTTCGTCCTGCACACCGGGACCGGACTGGAGACAGTGGTGCAGGAACGTGGTCCTGGCGCCGGCATCATCAACTATACCTTGCAAATGAATGACGCCGCCTTGTCCTGCATGTATCTTGTCTCCGGTGGGGTGCTTGACCGCAACCCCAAGGCAAAAGTCGCGTTCATCGAATCCGGTGCCAGCTGGCTGGTCGCACTGGCAGAGCGCATGGACGAAGTGTGCGAAGCCCACCATAATTTCGTCCATCCGAAACTGTCGCGCTCGCCGAGCCAGATTGTCGACGATCAGGTCTGGGCAAGTTTCCAGCACGATCGCGCCTGTATCACGGCCGCCGATGCCGGCCTGCCTGGTGCCAAAAACGTGATGTGGGGCTCGGACTATCCGCATGCCGAGGGAACATTCCCGATCAGCCGCAAGCTCACCGAAGAATTGTTCGAAGGGCTGAATGTGTCGAGTTCAACAAAGTCCGACATTCTCGGCCTGAATGCCGCGCGTCTGTTCCGGATTGAACCGGTCGTTTCTACCGCCGCCTGAACCAGCGTCCAGCGCCATGGTTCCACTCGAATTGAGCGGCGAACAACAGGCGATAATTGATTCCGTATCCGGGGTGCTTTCCCAACGTGGCAAGCGCCCTGCGAAACTCGTTCTGGAAGAACTCGGCATTTCGACACTGCTCGACGACGGCTGAAATCTTTCTCTGCCGTATAGTCGTCAGGTTCAGGCGGGCTGAGGTCTATTGTTCCGACAATGGCAAGGGCTTCGCAGTTCTGCCAGCCATAATCGCCGCAATGCCACCAACGACAAGGCACAATGACAGCAATGCCAGTGCAGGTTGCAGTGATAATTCGCCATAAGCGGGTTCGAAGCCCTTGCTGAGAAATCCGGCGAGCGTTCCGCCAACGCCGGTTCCGGCCAGGCCAATGAACATATTGATCGTTGCCGACATCATAGCGCGCATGGATATCGGCACTTGCGCAAAACTGAGCGCGATAATCGGTCCGAGATGCAGCGTCATCAGGAATTTCATGCCGACAAAACAGGCTATTGCAATGTAAGCGCTCGACGTGAGCGAAAATGTCAATGCCAAGGGAAATGCAGCTAGCAGTCCCAAGCCTGCAAACCATCCATTGAAACCGGGATTGTTCTTCCCAAACTTATCAGCCACCAACCCGGCGACAATATTGCCTCCCACCAACCCAATCGCCATCGCGCTACCCAGCCAAAAACCGGTTTCGGCCTGAGACATTCCATGGACCCGTCGAAAGAACGAAGCGCCCCAGATTATGAAGGCAAAGCCTGTGATCGGGACCATGGTCAGGATCACGCCTATCCAACGCAATGATGTACTGGCCCACATTGTACCGAGAACTTCGCTGATGCGTTTCTGCTCGGGCGGAACGATCAGATCCCCTTTTCCCCGCCTTGGTTCGGCCGCGAACAGCCACACGAAAATTCCCAATAGCACGCCCGGCAATCCGATCATTATGAAGACCATACGCCAGTCATAAAATTGCGACAACCACCCAGCCAACCAGAGTCCGCCGGAAATACCTATCGCGCTTGCCGCAAGCATGGACGAAATAACAATCGTTCTGCGCTCGGTTGGAAAAATCTCGACCAGCAAGGAATTAGCGGCCGGGCCAGCGCCGGCCTCGCCAGCGGCCAAGCCTATGCGGGCAAATATGAGTTGCCAGAAGCTGTGCGCCAAACCACAAATAGCCGTAGCTGCGCTCCAGACAATGACTGACAAGGTAATGACAAGTCGGCGATCTCCGCGATCAGAATATCGCGCTATCGGGAATGCGGCCAAAGTATAAAATGCCGCAAACGAAATCCCCGTTAAAAGACCCAATTGGCCGTCATCAAAACCCAGTTCATCTTTAATATCATCCTGAAACAGGGTGAAAATCTGCCGGTCAATGTAACTCAGAATCGCGACCAGAAAGAGCAACCCGAAGGTTAGATTACGACGGGTAATTGAAACATTATTTTTCATCAGCTGCTCAATTCATAAAAAAGGGAAGGACGGCAAACCGTCCTTCCCGATAGGAATGAGACTTCGAGAGAAGAGCCTCCGATAATAAGGTCAGAACTTTATGGTTCCGGTCACACCATAGGTGGCTGGTTCATTCCAGCTTGTACCTATATAATTCAGGCCGCCCAGGAACAGCGTATATTGGGTTGCGCGTTCGTCAAAAATATTGCGACCGAACAGGGCTATTTCATAATTGTCGTTATCACCAAAGGCAAGCGACGCACGGACGTTGGTTATGCCATGGGCGCGCGTCGTTGTTGCGTCCAAGATCGCCTGTGCATTTGCCGCGTCAAAGCCGCCACCCCCAGCTGTTGTCGTGGGAGCGGTGAGACGCGCAAAGGTCTGTTCGGTTTGCGACATCTTGCCCTGCCATGCGTAGTTCGCATTCAATCCTAGACGTGCCATACCGAGGTCCGCGACGTAGTTGGCCCCGATCGAAAATTGTTCTTTGACAATACCAGTGAACTGAGTGTCTGACTTGTCATTAGGAGTAAGCACACCACCGACCACAACGAATCCGCTGTAATTTTTATATTTTGGATCGGAGATCGAACCGGCAGCCGTCAAGGTCAATCCGTCCGCCACTTCCACTGCGAGATCGGCTTCCACACCCCAGGTTTCGGTATCGGCATTTTCCAGGATCGTCTGACTTGTGCCGCCAATGGCCAGAATGACGCTGCGTTGAGCATTTTTGACCTTGTTATGATAGCCGGCGACATTGAATCGCACCCGGCGATCCCAGAACTGGGTTTTGATGCCCACTTCCTGCTCATAGACGATTTCGGGCTGAGCCGGGGCGGTATCGTTCAAGGTCAGCGTTCTTAGCTGTTGTGCACCCGAACGATAGCCTTTGCTGTGCTTGGCAAAGATGAGAATTTCGTCTGAAATTTTATAGTCAACGCCAGCGGTATAGGACAGATTCTTGAAGGTATCGCTGCGCGGGCGGTTGCAATCCTCCGGTGTCAACGTGCCACCAGCGAGTACAATGCCGATATTGAAGGATGTCGGCAAACAAACGGCGGGAACTGATCCGTTCAGGGGATAAACAGCTGACTGTGCCGTGATG
>TARA_R110000824_G_scaffold3833_7_pt1 | contig 10287 bp, 5 predicted proteins | sample TARA_R110000824 | Tara Oceans TARA_R110000824 (sample SAMEA4397747) | marine metagenome | biome: Polar Biome; feature: [MES] marine water layer (ENVO:01000295) within the mesopelagic zone...; material: water (ENVO:00002006), including particulate matter (ENVO:01000060) such as...... | reverse complement strand
ACTAATTTAGAAGGAAAATCAAAGCCTGGAACCTTAGTGATAGCCGCAATAGAAGAAGGGGCAAGAGATCTAAAAGAGGAAAGAGATAAATTATCTCAAAGAGATTATAAAGATGATAAATGAATGGTTTATATTGGGCTCTCTGCTCTTAGTTGTTTCAATCTTAGTTAACATGGCGCTGGTTTCATATATTAGAACCAATATCGTAAAAGTATTTGTTATTTCTGAAGAACTATCTGAAATTTTTACTCGTCTAGATTCATTCCAGGAACACTTAAAGACTGTATACGAAATGCCGACATTTTATGGTGATGAGACTTTAACTGGCTTGCTCGAACACTCAAAGGCTTTGAATGAGTTTCTCGTAAAATATGAAGATGTATATTCTTTTACACAACCAGATTTAATAGAACAGCTAGAAGCCGCAACCTTAGAGCTACAGGCAAAATATGATCAAGAAGAAGCGAAGCCGTAAGAAAAAAAATCAATATTTTACTCAATTTCACGAAGATGCTATTGTGGGATATACCGACTCCGAAGATAATCATCACCGGAATGAACTTTACAAGAACATAATTCAACCCGTTTTTAAAGAGATGATTAATAAGATTGTCTTTACTTATAAGTTCACTAACCTTCCAAATGTAGACAGTTTAAAAGATGAGTGTGAAATGCATCTTGTCACCATTTTAAGTAATTTTGATCCAAGCAAAGGCTCCAAAGCGTTTTCTTATTTTAGTGTTATAACCAAAAACTGGTTCATCGCTAAAGTTAAGAAAACGGCAATCCAATTACGTCGAGAAGCCGGTTATGAAGAAATTTCTAAAAGAGTGGAAATGGATAAGTTGGCCATATATAATACCTATGATAGTGATAGAGAAAAGAGAGAATATATGGACCATTTATGGGTCGAGATTAGAAAATGGGAAAAACAAAATCTTAAAGAAAACGAAAGAAAAATACTAGAAGCCATTAAAATTCTCTTTACTGATGCAGAGACAATCGAAATTTTTAATAAAAAAGCTATTTACTTGTACATAAGGGAAATTACAAATCTCAATACCAAACAGGTTTTGAACAGTTTAAACAAGTTTAGGTTTGAGTATGCGATTTTTAAAAAGAAATGGAACGAGTAAAGAAAGATTTTGAAACCCTAGCCGAAGAAGCCATCGATAATATTCGGGCAGATCGTGATCAAACAAAAGAGCTGCTTAAAGACCTGGTTAAGTACCTTTCCTCTGATGAACATCGTCACAAGGAGGTTGGGTTGATCGCAGCAAAATATGTGGAAACACTCCAGCGTTCCAACGAACAATTAGTTAAAATAGCAACCCTTCAAAAGAAAGGTGAAAAAGCCAGCATGGACTTGTCTCAATCTGAAAGAGACGAGATTTTCGAAACGTTAAATCAGGAGATGAACAATGATTCCGCCGAAGATTAATGTTAATAAGATTATTCAAGAGCTTTCCAATGCTCAACGGAAATCAACTGAATTTCCAGACTCTTTCTTAAATGATGAAATCCAGTTTATGGATGCTTGGGTATCGCAAGTCAAAAAAGGCTTCGAAGTACCCACAAAATCCCCAAAAGAGCCCTGCTATGGCATCGTTTTAAGATCGCAGCAAATAGCCAAACCATCACCAGGAAGCGCCGCCGATACAACCTCTAAGATCGGTCAGACAACTCCAGATCCATCATGTCAAAAAATTTGGGTTCACACCCCATTTGATGATATGTTGTCTCTACCACAAAATTTTATTAACCCTAGTTTGTCCGATTATCAGATTATTATGATGCATTATCATTATGAAATAGCAAAAGGAGTAACACTTCCATCTGCTGGTGATATTGTGCGTGTCATGCACCCATGGGCGCAAGGTTTTGCCAATAAAGTGGGAAGTTATATTGGACCTGTGGGTGAGGGATCTAAAATAATTAACTTTTCTTTTGAAAAAGCACGAGAAGTTTTTCATAAGGCAAAATTAACCGAACGAGGTTGTGGAAAAAGAAAGAAAACAATTCCACAACACGATTCCGGCGACAGACCAGGTGGGAGACAAATACCTCAATAGAAACTCATTGAGAGAATTGGAGATTTACAGTTATGGCCGGACCATTTAAAAAATCATATAGACCACAAGGCCAGAGTGCAGAAGCCGAAGCTGTACGAGAAGCACTCCCTGGCCAAGACAAAGCCAAGATTTCTGGTATTGCAGGTGATCCCTTAAAAGAAGCCGTACCTTACCACATACCAACAGCTACTGAAGAAGTGTTGAACAATAAAAACAATGCTTGGGTGGTGTTAGGTCGCGACCGACCATCCAGTCGTGCAAGTGGGTATGGTGGGCGCGGAGATACTCAAGCAGCAGCCATTGATATTGTTGTAGGTCGCGGCGGACCCGATGTTGTTGAATATGATGGTGATGATAAAACAATATGGGTAAATCCCAATTTTCAAAAAGATGCAGCCAGAATTTACATAAGCCAAAAAACCGACATTGATGCCAATTTCGGGTTAGTTGCTGGAAGAATCGGAAGTTCAATTGGTGTAAATCAAGATGAATTTGATCTCGTAGATGATCCTCAATCCCCAAGCCCCACTATTTGGACGCCCACGCCTCGTTCTGGAATTGCTTTAAAAGCTGATGGAATACGCTTAATAGCCAGAGATGGAATTAAACTTGTTACCCGTACAGATGCCTTTAATTCTCAAGGAGGAACAGTGCAGGGGATTCAAGGGGTCGATATCCTTGCCGGAAATGATGATAAACATTTGCAACCCATGGTCAAAGGCGACAACCTCCAAGAAGCATTAGAAAGATTAACCCATCATCTGAGCGAATTAAATGGCATTGTAAACACACTCTTAACCCACCAAAGTGATCTTAACAAGGCTTTGGCCGATCATTTCCACTTTTCACCTTTTTATGGTCAAGCCACGACAATTTCCCCGCCTGCGTCCTCCGCTGCCAAGAAAACTGCTATAGATCACTTATCGCAGACCAAAAAATCCTTAGCAATGAACAAAACAAATCTTGAAACTTTCGCAAAAACCTATTTGTCCGGAATTGGCGACAAGTATATAAACAGCCGATATAATAACGTTAATTAATTATGACAATTGATCCAAAAAAAGATATTACTCCTTTAGTAACACGAGACTGGACACGAACGAGTACAACTAAAGCTTTTTTTCAAAAAGCGGTATATATCTATCCCCAAGAAGGCGTTACAACCGACAACTCTCAGCATATTCATCGATATGAAGTTGATGCTGATGGTAATGGTTGGGCTTTGGAAGTCGCCCACCCCAAAGCGACTGCAATTGTTCACAAACATAAAATAGAAAATTGGATCGTTCAAGAAGCCCAAAGTAATTGTTATCCTGACTGTAAGGCTAAATATGGTGAAGACGGCGCTCCACCTCACATACACGCTTTACCACCGGAAACTAAAACAAGAAAATATGCGGATAGATATTCTATTGCGGTAGAAACTGATTCCAGAACTACAGATGGTAGTGATGAAAAACTTAAAGCAATTATGGATGGCGTCACAGGTCTAGGCGCAGAAAGGATCTTAAAATTTTATAATAAATCTACGCAAGATAAGATTGAAGGTTTTGCTGAAGATTGGTTTTTATCTGAACGTCCGTTGTCACGTATTCAAGTGTTGGTTTCATTGCCTTCGGAATGGGTTGATTCTCGGCCAACCATTAAACCTCCCGAAGTGTTACCCACTCCATGGGCTGAAATATACCTAAACACCTCAGATTTACAGAAAAAGATCGATGGTGTGTCATCTCTATTAAAGAAATACAACACAGATATTAAATCATTTTATGGCAGAGTACAAGGAGTCAACTTATCACGCCAAGCCGATCTTTTATCTAATTCTATCACAACTATGGCAGCTTTAATGGCTGCCAATGGCGTCACCTATGATGACACCAGTTCAAACCTTTTAATATTCGGGATTGATAATGACTATAACTTTTTATATGGTCAAGTAAACGATGGCAATGGATTTAATAATTTATATCTAGATTTTGAAAAGTTTGTAAACACTAAATTCGCTTCTAATAAAAGATCGGTTCACATGCTCTCTAAGTTGGATGAACTCTATAAAATTTATAGTACCAATGAGAAAGTTTCGTGGAATAACTTTTTCAAAAAATATCTCTTAAATCCTCCTGAAATCGACTTTTCCGAACTTCCTCGTAACAGTTGTCCCACAACCAAAGATGTTAAGCAGGCTATAAAAGATGCCAACCAAGCAGGTGCAAAAAATCTAACTCAAATAGACGAAGAACAGCAAGATTTTGACAGAAAAAAGGCGGCAATGAAAAGAGTTCTTGATTCTTCGTCTGAATTTGTGGGTGATACTGCTGTCAAAGCTCTGGATGGCTGGCTTTCTGCAATTACTGATATAGAGGATTTCGCAGATGGTGTCACATCGGGACACTTTGTTGAGAATAAATTATTCAAAGACTTGTTGAATAAAATTCCAGTCCAAAATTTAATTGCGGCTGCAATGGAATGTTTAGGGTTTAAGGGTTTTGATTTTCTACAATTGGCTAAAAGCTTTCTGAATCAAACATCAGGATATCTTCAAGAATATGGCAATCTCATTGCTGCGTTAGGACAAGTTCCTACAATCCGTTTCCCTGATGATTTTCCGGTAGCCGATTACATGAAGGATTTGGGCAAACAAATTGCTGATGGTTTGCTTGAAGCTGTGTTGGGAGTTTTAATGGAGGCAATTGTTGCCATTATTAATCAACTTCTGGATTTATGTAATGAATGTGCATTACAGAACGAAGCTGGTGGGAAGAAAAGGCTCGATGGTTTAAATTTTGGTGCTCTTTCTCTCGACACTTTGGGTGAATCTTTATTGGCCGGAACAATCACTGGCCTAACACGAGAAGTAGATCGGTCAGCTGGCGTATCTCAAATGGCTGCCGAAGCGATGCAAGAAGCTGAACAATATTCCAAAAACCCGGCTATGCTTCTTGAGCGTGGCTTGGCCGCACTAGATGGAGAGGAGTTTAATGCCGAAGAGCGCAAACAGCAAATTCAAGAACAAACTGAAGAAGCCAAGGCACAGATGGGCGACTTCTTCCGAGCGTCTTCTACAATTTTAACACCAGGAGAAACTGGCAATTTACTTTTAGGTTGTGGCGTCGGCCCAGAACCTGTTAATGCTCTAAAAAATCTTGCTAATAGTTTCCCAGCAATCCGAGTAGTGATTGCAGACGATCCAGAATACAAGATTAAAAAAATATTTGAAAATGTTGGAAAGCTATTCGCGCCACAATCCATTTTACAAACTGTAAAAAATGCAACAGACTCTATTCCAGATGAAATCCTGTGTCTCTGTGACGCAGACGATATCGCGTTAAGAAAGCAATTGTTATCCAATAAAGGGCTTTCGAAAAACCAAATCGCTGACCAGGTGAAGAAATCGTCAGTCCGGCGCGATAAACGCCTGAAAGAACTGTCAGAATTGCTGGATAAGCCGAATATATTAGAAGGAAAAGCACCAGTAGTCTATTGCACGATGGTATATCGTGACTCTAATGGTAAAGAAATTCCACCCGAAAAGGTCTTAAAAAATCCCGCAGATGGAAAATACTATGCAAAAGAAACCGGAGATCAGGTTTTCAAAGGCGTTAAACAAGGAATCATCAAAAATGATCATGAAAACTTTACATATGCTTTAGATCAGACTCTTGATTTGTTATATGATAGTGTTCACATGTCTTTTAATGGAGATATCAGTGCATTTGTGCCATTATTGACCCAAGATTCATTTAGAGAAAGGGAGGTTCAAAGAACCAAAATTGTTGGAAATGAATTAGTTCTAAATCCTGAATGGTCAAAGATGGTCAAAGATCCATCGCTGAACTATTCTTATGGCGCGTTACCAGCAGATGCATCCGTACCAGGAAGAAATATTATTCGACAGATTACCGAAGCCACCGTGGGCATCGGCGGCGGGGACGAACTAGTCACAAATGGTGTTGGAGGCGAGTATGCATCAGAACCTGGTATTGGTGATCCAGACCTAGATTTCCCACCTCCACCCGCAACATCGATCCGCAATATTTTGGCCGCTGGTCAAATGCAAACAGGTCAACAAGTTCCATCTGGGTATCAAGAACGAGATTGGGAGACAACCCAAGCTAGAAATGGGCGAACACAAGATGGTCGCCGTCGCGCCACAGACTATCCCACTGACACAACGGGTGCTCGCCTCGCCGAATATACTCGCTTATATGGCTATTCTCCAATACCTGTTATGGTTAAGGAAAAAGGCCCTAAAACATTTGCACCTGGATTGAGAAATGCATATCAAGATATGTGCGTTGATCCTATGCTTTTCGATGTTTCGGATAATGCGGTACAAAAAATTCACACTTATGCCTTTGAAATTCCTGTAAATGTTTTTCAAGCCGCTGGCCTAGATTACGATCAGATTAATAACACTCTTAACTCAGACGCAGGAAGTGCAACCGATATAATGGGCGGAGTTCCTGGTAACATGTCTGATGCAGCACAGCAGAATTTTAGTGCTGGGATGGATGCTTTGAAACAAGGTTTCGCATATCTTCAAGATTCTAATTTTGATTTAAATTATGTTGTACCTTATGAAGTTCCACGAGAAAATGATATTGTTACAGATCGTTATGGCATAACTTTGACGATGGCTTCTAAATCACCTTCCGTTTTTTCAACCGCAATGAAAACTCTTGTTCTCTATCAAAATACTGCTACTCACGCATTACCGGAAAAAGCAGTGGATGTTATTGAAAGAAGAACGCTTACGTCTGCCGACACCGATCCTCATATCCCCCAAGAAAAACTGTTTGTCTCCTTGAATCAGCAAGTTTGGGACAACGGAACTACCATTTATCGTAACGGCCAAATTGTTCAAGCACCTGATTATTCACAAGGTTTGGAGATTTTTTCAACGACGGGATTATCGGAACAATTAAAAAATTATATGCTTGCCGATGTTCCAAATGTGGGCGACAGCACATATGATGGATTGTGGAAAGATTTCTATTGCAGCTTGGTTGCTCAAATCAGCGAATCGCCATTCATGGATCTTAAAGAGATTACCACTCTCAATATGGTCCCGATGAAAGAACAAGGACAACCAGATAATTGCGATTATCCAAGTCTTTTGGATATAGAAATTATTAAGAAAAGGATTAAGGACGAATACGGTCTTATTCAATGTATTGAAGAAGCCTTTCCAAATACTGATGGACTAGGAACCAACAAAGACAATCCTTTTGAAAAAGCCAATTTGGGAGGAGCAGTATTATTAACAATTAGAACTTATGTTTTGGAAACCCTATTGCGTTCCATATTCTCTTTCTATTACTTTAGGTATAAAAGTGTGGAGTCAATTGATCCGTTGCTTACAACATATATTGCAACGATGATCAAAAAAGACGTACAAAATCGCAAGTTTTTGCCTGAGTTTGGGGAGGAAACAATTGCACTTTATAATCGCAATGCTCCCAATATGGGGAAAGAAAAGACATCGCAACTCGATGTTGCTTTGGAGTATTTTGTTAAAAATCAAATATTTGGCGTTTCAAACCGGCTTTCAAAAACTGTTGGGGCAGTAGGAGATACATCACTCGACTCTATTTTGGTAGAGGAGTGGATACCCGAGTATGCCATCCAAGAGCATATTGGCGAACGAAGATTTTTCCAAGGAGAGTTGCCGACAATTTCTAACACAGGAGATGATCCACTCCCGCCATCCTTTGCACTTAAGTTATTTGGCGATGGACCCTTATCAACAAGAACAATTCGCGGTTTTGAGACGGATAATTTGTTTTATAAAAAAACATTAGGCACATTATTCAGTGAATATTTTGGCGAAACGGATGAGAATAAATTAGGGGCAGTAGGAGAAGCAAGTCCTCCCCGCGATATTTGGAATCTGAACCCAACTCGCCCCCGAGAAAAGGAAATATTAATAAAAAGTGGATTGTTTGATGATGCTTTAGGTTCGTTCACTCCCCGCGCAAAAGCCAACATTGATGAGCCTCTCAACGAGGAACATACATCCTATGCCTTACAGGGGAAGATAGGCGTTTCAGACGCAGAAAAGCAGGCTTTACAAACTTTAATTAAATTAATTGCGGCTGCGATTCCACAAATCGAATGGGTCGGATCTCCCAATGCCAGAATTGATTATCAAGAATATATAAATGAATGGTGGCAATATCCCCGTGCGGCAAACACGACGGGCATTTCACATATCTACCCCGGTTGCATGTTAAAAGATTTTTCTGAAAATTTTACTGGCGCATCTGAATTTACCTTTGAGTATGATCAGGTGTGGGATTTAAAGGGGTGGTATCAGGGCCTCACACCACCAGACGAAGAAGAATCAACTTACATTGGGGGTGGAATTGAACCACCAGATTGGGTAAAGAGTTTGGGCGAGAGAGTTTCTAGGACCGCCGTCCGCGACGAGTATTGGGTGCCCCCAAGTTTTGGGGAACCAAACGCTTCTAGCCGTAATAACAGATATGATGCAACAGGAGACGATTATCCTTTTATCAACACAGCAGATCAAGATCCAAACATTCCTCTGAACGACATCCTTCGTTTGCGATGGTTTAATTTGCCCACAAAAATGGGTGGTCAAGCTATCGGTCCATGGATGGGCTTTGGTGCTGGAAAATGGAAATTAATTGATCCACGCTCTTCTTATAACGCAGCCGGTCCAGGCCAGTTCGGTCAAAGAGGGCCACGACGCCGACCACCATCATCAACCAATAATTGTGCTGACCGGTTTAGGTTTGCTTATTGCTTAGGTCTTCCAAACAATCAACCTTTTACTGTTGCAGCTGGGATCGGAGATTTAGTAACTTTTGGGGTCACACCACCAACAATCCCCAATGCCAAATCTCAAACTTTTTTAGACGAAGCTGAAGAATTGTTAGCCAACGGAATGCCTTATTATAGTTTATTGGATTTTGATCTAGCCTCTATTCCCCAGATTTTACGATGGGAAAAGTTAAAACTGGGAAGACTAACGAGAAATACTCATGATGAGGATTATGATCGTTGGATTCAACAAATAGAAGAAGCCCTACAAACTCTTGACGCAGCTGCCACTCAACGTCGCGCAAAACAAGAATATTATTTGCAAATGTTGCGAGAAAATGGTGTTGCGAGAAGAGAATATAAGTACAACCCAGGAACCAATTTTAAAAACGGCAACATTATTAAAGAATATTATGTTCGTGTTGAGGAATTGCCCTATCAAGGAATGCCTCAAGATAGATACACTCAAGGCGCACCAATTGCGGGCATACCAGGCGCACTTGAACGTGTCAATGTTGGAGGTTTCTTAAATCTCACAGAGATTGCACAAATTCAAAATGATCCCGACGAAAGTTATAGGTTCCCAATTGAACAAGCAAAGTGGCGCAACTCCAATTATGTGGACAACGGCAGAACCGAGTTCTTAAAAGGTGTTGTAAATATTGATAAATTTCAAGAATATATCAATTCACGATTTCCCAACGGCACTATAGAATCTCCCGATCCGTGCGGAACTACATTGTTGACCAAGGCGCTTATACAAAATTGGCAACAACAATATGAGGATTGCGGCGAGAAACAAGCAAGAGAACTAGGAATTCGCATAAGAAGCGAAGGTAATGATTATGTATTGAGCGACTTTTTTAAAAGTGTTCATGTGGGCGTGAGAATATCATATGTAACTCCTCTGAAAGATTGGGAACCAACAGACCCCACTGGCGGCGTCGGTGGTCGCGGCTCTGGCGGCGCACTCCGAGGAACTAACTGGGGCGGCACTTTTAAGGGAGAAGCCTGTTGGAGATATCATGTAAACGATGAAACATGGGACCAAATTAAGGAAATTCCTCAAACACCCCTTGACACACCTTTTCAAAATATTAAAGATCGTAATCCCGCACATTTCAAAAAATCGGCTGTTTATGATAAATCCTATTATGTAAGGGAGGATTGCGCATCTTGCGCTCCCTGGGATGATCCTGCGACTACAGCGAATGAATCCACTCCAACTCCAAGCTCTCGCTGGGTTCATGTTGTTCCAATTGTTAATGTTGAAAGAGAAATAGATCCTTTAACATTGATCAGTGATATTGCTAATACAGGCAATAAATATAAACAAGTTCGCTTTAATGCGAATGGTGGAACTCCCAATGAAGTGGATGTCGGCTTCTTTCAACACCAATATGGAGAACTAAAGAGAGATCTTTACAAT
>TARA_R110000824_G_scaffold311219_1_pt1 | contig 10290 bp, 9 predicted proteins | sample TARA_R110000824 | Tara Oceans TARA_R110000824 (sample SAMEA4397747) | marine metagenome | biome: Polar Biome; feature: [MES] marine water layer (ENVO:01000295) within the mesopelagic zone...; material: water (ENVO:00002006), including particulate matter (ENVO:01000060) such as...... | reverse complement strand
TCCATCAGAGATGCTGACTGTGATAAGTTAAAAGGTATAGCTTGGTTAATGAGGTATACTTAACTTTCGCATAGTTTAAATACGCAATAGTAAGGGAGGCTCACTATGGAAGAAGATAACCCACTAATGAATATGTCTATTGATGCTATATCTTATATACTTAAACTACGAAAAAGAATGGATGATCTTGAGAGTGCCTTGCAACATATCGACAGCGGTAATCATGCATCTACTAGACTCAATCTTCCGATGGGAAGAAAGGAAGAACCAGGAAACTGGGTAGAGATCTGGGTATATCCAAAAACACAGAGGGAATTAATACTAGCGGAGATGACAAAAGTTAAAACAGAGATGCTAGTTAATACTGTGTCAGCTCCTGCTGCGGAATACGGGTAAGAGATACGACAATGAAAATATCAGAGCTAATGATTATTAACAGTGACTGGGGATATTATATAGGGAATATTTGTACTGACGATGATGGAAATAGTAGTCCCTATTCCAGATCATCTGAATACTTCCTAACTTTTATAGAAGCAGAGGAATACCTATATGAATGTGGCGACAACCTAGCAGATACTAGTGAACAGTACGCACTTATAAAGGAGTAGTAATACGGTTATGAAGCACGTAACATTTTTGCGAAAAGGAAGTTTGAATAAACATGATGCACCATTACGAATGCAATATCAGAAGGGGCATACTGCCTTTCATAAAGGCCACATGGTATCACCTTTCAACTTTAATACGATGCAGTATAGAGAATGGTTGCGCGGTTTTAACGCTGCCTACTATGAGAATATGGAGAGAGTTAACAGTGGAAAAACAAATCAAGAAACAAGTTGACAACTGGCTAAAGGAGAAGTATGGGATGCTTACATTTGATGACTACCAGACATCTGCAAAGGGTACAGCTATCTATCCTAAACAGTACCGTCTTATGTACCCGGCACTAGGATTAGCAGGTGAGGCAGGAGAAGTAGCAAATAAGATTAAGAAAATTGTTAGAGATGGGGAAGGAAAAATGCCACCTGACTGGAAAGAACAAGTGGCATCTGAGATTGGGGATGTATTGTGGTACTGTGCTGCTCTAGCTAGTGACTTAGATATACCGCTGTCTAAGATTGCAGGTCAGAATAAATCTAAGCTAGAGCACCGGCAGAAAAATAATACGCTGCAAGGTAGCGGTGACAATAGATAGTACTTACTTAGGTGCAAGTGCTCTACCTATAGCTACACCGCGAGGGAAGTGAGGTTCTTTTGGTTGTTTTTCTTGCGCTTCTGTTACGGTCATACCGTAGTTTTGCATATAATATATGTTTGCTTCTGCTCTCTGTATCTTGCTTAGTTTTAGCCACTTAGCTCTATCAAAAGGTGTGTACCTTCCAGCTCTATCTTCTATAGCTTGAGCTTCGCCTAAATCTTTAGCTACACTTCTTAGTTTAACTAGGTAGGTATTTAATATATTTTTCTTACGAACTTTGTTTGCTTTTAAGTAGTCATCAGAATTAATTACATCAGATATATATTCTGCTACCAATGGACCCATAAACCTTTTGACATACATATCAGCAGTTTTATCTCCGGTAGGAATTACTACTCTCCACCCTTCAAATCCGTTGTTACGCAACTCTAATTCTGCCTCTGTTTTTTTCTCAGTAAATCTTACACCAAAGAAGGCTTTTATTACAGGGCTTTGTTCTACGATCTTTCTATCCGCTGTAGGATTTTCCGACTCTGGTAATAGTTGCTCTAAAATAGGGATATTCCTGCTAAACTTTTTCGTAAATGCTTGTATTCCTCTCCATGCTGCATCTTCTCCTTCTATAATGTTAGAATCTTTAGTTATCGCAGCAGTAGAACTGAACTGTCGGATCGCGTCATTAACAAGGCGACTAGGAGTTGCATACTGACCAAATATTTCACCTAACCATTTACCTGTAGCTTCAGCAATTTTAACAGTACCCTTTTCCCCAGAGATAGAACCTTCCCCTTCTAACGCTTCAAAAAATCCGTCAACCATCAAACCTTCACGCCCAGTTCTAGATAAAGAACCTGTGAGTCCTTCGTATATAGCCCTAGAAGAAATAGCTCCAGTATTTCCTTGGCTTAGTTTAACTAATACATCAGCTACTAGTAAGTATGGTGCTAGAGGAAAGAAAGGACGCATGTCTACATTACGTCCACCCGAAGTACCCATGTTATACCATTCAGGTATCTTCTCTTGGTTCTCAGCACGGTATTGTATAGCCGCTACTAAAGCTGCTGACCCCACAGTACTCTGAGCAATTTTCTTACGCGCACTAGCTAGCAGTAGTTCAGCTTCTGGTCCCTCATCTGCTCCCTTTGCAAGAGGTTTTAAGAAATCTTTTAGTCCTCTTTTTTGACCATACCTAAACAATCTTTCAGTAGCACTCAATGCATTCAACGGACTATACTCATACTGAAACTGCATAGCATTTACCATGAAGCGAGCAAAAGGATGCGTACCTGTACCTACTGGTGCTAAAGGCAACGCTTCTGTTAGCTTCACAAAGTAATGTCCTAGTGTATCACCTACTTTACCACCACCTGCTTTTGGCATCCTAGAAAATGTAAACTCTAACGATTCTTCAGCAGCTTTCTGTAGTACTTTAACTGGTATATTCTTATTATTTTCTAGCTCTTCAGTCAGGTCTTTTCCTACCCTTCGCAACTGCCTCTCTACAGAATCAGTAAAAACAGCTCGTCGTAAGAATCCATCCTGTGCAATGTTTGCAAAGTTTACAACCTTTGAAAATTTCCATAGCTCTTGTGCATCTTCAGCACCTACTTCAGTCATAGTACGATCAATAATTCTAGCTATTCTGGGGTTGTGTTTTAGTAGCCGGTTAGATAACTCCCTAGAACGTAGAGGATTATCCAGTGCAGCCAATAAACTAAACGTATCCTTTACTATACTTTTCAACCCACCTTTAAAACCTTCTACGCTAGCTTCACCTGCCAATGCACTTTGAATACCTTTTCCTGCATAATACAAAGAGCTATCAATAGCATTCATAAATGTACCCATACCAAAAGCAGCTCCAGCAGTAGCTGTATTCCTAGCTGTTGTTGACAGTTGGGATGTCATTATAGCACGGCGATTTCTGTCGAGCATACGTATAAAATCGTACACTGCGCCAAAGGCAGATGGTATTTTTTTATCAACACCCTCTGCAAAGTCATCTAGCTTCTTAGCCGCAACAGGATCTAACTCCCTAATCTTTTTAAGTAACGCTCCGATAGGAGATGCAGTTCGCAAAGCTTTACCTACTTCTGTGTAGCTAGCACCTACCATGTCTAGTATATCACGCTCAGAAAGACCATTCTTCCTTAGTGATTTTTGTAATATATCACTGTCTATCCTATCAGTACCTGCTAAAGAAAGAATTTCTTGAATCCATTGAGATGCCTTTACATCAGGTTTACTAAAGTCTAGCCCTAAATCTACTCCCTCATCTTGTGATATTTTTACTAAGTCATATGCAAAGTCAGCCATCTTTTGCATGACTGGTGTTACCATTACAGGGCCAGTTAGTCTACCCGGTCCAGTTTCAACACCCTCTTTGGTAAAGCGTATGGCGTCTGATGTCTCTATCTGTTCTACATCTTTTAATAACTCCATGCCTCTTTTTGGATCGTACTCATATGCTAGCTCTGGTGCTTCCGCTAATGCAGATGTACGTAATACATCTTTAGCATCTATATCTGATGGTTTTATTTTACTACCTGCTTTTCTCATAGCTTCCCTGGACGCTGCATCAGCATCTGCCATCTTACCCAGAGTTTTTATATTAGAACGATAACCTAGAAAGGTTCCTAACTTTGATGCTGCTCCACCAAAACCTGCACCTAGTGTTCCTGCTATACCAGCTTCAAGGAGATCTGTTTCTTGTTCTTCATCTGGTATTTCTGCTTGTTCTATTTCTTGCCGTAATACACTTTCCCCAGCTCCTAATGCACCAAATCCAACAGCAGCGGCACCAGCTTCTTTCCAACCAACACCTTTAGCTTTTTTTGTAGCTGCTTTTTTAGCTGCCTCTTGACTAAATCTGGTAGCCGTTTTTACTGCTGCTTGTTTACCTCCTAGTATAAAAGAACGTTTGACTGCTTCCATACCTGCGCGTCCAATAATCTTACCTATACCTAATCCTATTAAGTTTAAGGGGTCAGCAACGTTAAATAAAACGTAATCTAGTACAGCTTTTCCTGTATCTCCTCCTCCTTTTTGCCAAAAGTTAGGCAGCTCACTTTCAATTTGACTATAGATATCTCCAAAGTTTTCTCGTTGTTCCATAGTTGCATTTCTCTGCCAATCTACTTGGGATGCTAATCCAACAGAGTTATCAAATTCCCTGATATGGGTAAGAAATCTTTCAACTGTATCTTCGTTACTTTCATCTTCCCCTGGAGGAAAAAATAACAGTTCTGCTTCATCTTCACCATACCTATCAACTGCATAAGTTTTTAAATTATCCATGAAATCTTTATCGTTAGCAAACTGAGATAGACTTTTCTTTCCTTCATCTAGTTGGAAAGCGTCCTGAGTTTGCGTAGATATAGAAGGGCTAGTACTCGAAGGGGATGGAGTACGTAACCATTTTTGTAATTCTTCTCTAGACTTAACAGCCATGTTAATTAGTTCCAAGTATCTTGTTAACTGTGTTATTAAATTGTGTACGCTTAATTTCTGTAATACTTTCTTCCGATTGATCATATAAAATAGGTAAAGCTATGTTAAGTATTCGTGCTATTTTTAAGGCAGGTATTCTTTGTGTAACTAAGCTTTCATACAAAGCATTTTTCATTGGTTCAGTTACAGTTCCCGTTTGCCGACTCATAAGCCCGGCAGGTCCTGATTTTACTACCCCTTGTCTTTTCGGACGATTAGCTTCAATAGCGGTTATAGCAGCTTCTAATATATAAGGGGTAGTCAATTTTTCTTGAACTTCTTTTGGTGGATCAACTTGATAGTATTTTATAATATCTTTAGCATCTTTATATGGTAACAATACATCTCCTCCCGGCTGTGGTATATTTATTATTGTATCACCACTAAGTGCTCGACCTGGATTAGCCTCCACTGCCTTATTTATAGCATCCTGTACTGCCTCTACCTTGGATAGATCAATACGATCACTATCACCAGTGTCACCATCTCCTTCTGTAGGAACAGCAACAGGCATTGATGTTAGCATAGTTTGCTCAAGTCTTTTGGCTAGCTTACCTGTATACTGTTCTGACAGTACTTCTTTTATCTTTTTATTTCTACCAGTAATATATTGTTTTTCTATCTTTGAAAAATTTGGATCATCTGTATTAATAACTGTTGTTTCTCCATTGATTGTAAAAGTTACTGTTGTTACTTGTCTTTCCACATTGAGCTTATCAGCGCCCTCTTTAAGTGTAGTCTGCTTTGTTACTCTATTAAAAAGATCTCGTATTTGTTTTGTAACTATTTGATAAGCTGTGTCAGCATCTTTAATAAACTGCATCTCTTTTTGAGCAGCAGGTATTCCCATACTTTTTAGCTGTGCATATTGCTCTACTAATTTTGCTTTTTCAACGTCATCTTCCGTGATTGATATTTTATATAGTAGTGCCTCTTCTGGTGATCTATTTATACCCTTAAGTCTTTCTATCGAGTCTCTAATTTTTGCTATTTCAATAGGATCTGTAGCATCTACAAGCCTAGCTTCTAGCTGTTCTATTGTACTCATTTTAGCAAATTTAATTTGTTTATCAGTAGGCATTAAATTACGATTGACAGAAAAACTACTATATTGTGGTTCAAAGTCTTCCTCTGTCAATTCTTCTTTTTTCGCTTCTACACCACGAATCTTAAATTCTTCAGATGGTTCTCCTCTACTTTGATCAGGTAAAGAATCTGCCAGTCCTGCTAGAAGTGTATCTCTGTAATTCTCTTCCCCAGTATCTCCTAAGAATCTACCAGCAATAGAACCTGATAATGGTGGACGAACGTCCATCCCTTCACCCAAAGTACTTTCACTTATCATGGGGATTTTAGTTGCTGCTAAATTTTGTGCTAAACTCTCTGCCGTTTGTTCTGAAGCCTCATCTTTTGCTACTTTAACTTCTTTTATGAACTCTTCATAAGTAGCATTTCCAAACTTTACTGCCTCATCTGCATTTTTTAAAATGTTAATAGTTCCTGGTATACCAAAATCTTGTATCATACCACTAGCAGTATTTAAACTATAACCTCTTGATACAACCTCACCTATAGCATCTTCAACTTTATCTTTGTAAGCCCGTCTATCTTTTCTTTGTTGTTCTACTCTAGCTGTAAACTCTTTTAACGCATCATCTGTTTGTTTCTTAACTCTAATATCTTCTCTCTGTAGAAAGTCAGAAGTACCTTCTAAGACACCAGTAGCAAACCCTTTAAAAAGTGCAGACATTTATGTTCTCCTCGACATTAAACCAATAGCTGTATTTGCTTCTGGCATTTCTTCTTCTTCTTCTTCCATAGGAGGAGGTACTTCTTCTCTTTCAGGTTTCATTGCTTCTAGTTTTTTAACTGCTACAGCTAAGTCACTTGGTGATGGTCTATCAGGATCATTTTCCTGTTCAACGCCCATGTTGTATTCTGTTTTGCTAGCTTCAGCTACGTATGCTATCAACTCCATTAACACAGGACTTATTAATACACCAACATCTACAGAATGCAATCCTTCTCCTACAGCATTTAATGTAAGGGAGTTAACTATCGTAGTAACAGGAACATCTAATTCAAGCATATTAAGTAAGTTATTAGATAAGTTTGAATCTGTTATTCTAGGTATGTAGAAAGATAATGCCTCTTCCACAGTTGTATACTGAGGAGGTTTTTGCCATCGTTTATTTCCAACAGCTTTTGTAAGTCCCATTCCTGGGACTGGACTACCGTAATTAGGTTCCTGTACGTATGCCATTAAGTTAGTTCCATTCTGGCTTTTCTTATTGCAGCAGCATAAATTGCAACTCTTTCAATAGGAGTTTTGTCAGTAGCTTTTTCTATCTTACCTTTACGCTTACCTAACAAACCTCGTGTTATGGAGTCTGACTTTTTAATGTCCGTATCCTCAACCTCTGGTAAGTTTAAGTATGCTGTTAAAGCTGGGTTTACCCTAGACATATTTTATATTCCTTTTAGTTAACCTGGCAGAAATGTACCTAGTATTGTACCTGCGGTTGGTGAAGTAATAATATCTATTATACTTTTTCCGAAGGCTTTACCAAGTGCTCCATCAGCATTCCGATCTGCAACAGCAAAACTAGTATCTCTTTGCATCTCTGCCCTAACCAATGCTGCCGCTCTATCTGCTACATTCTCACCTGATTGATAGGCATACTCTAACTGATCATCATACAGTTGCCATAAATCATTATATGCAGTATTAGATATATCTAATAAGTTAGTAGCATTTACTTCGTTACTTCTGTTAACAGCGGCAGTATCTGCTGTTGCTACTTGTCTGCGCCAGACAGCATTTGCCTGATCAATTACTAGTCTATTTTGTGAATTAAATTGATCTCTTTGATTCTGAATCTCTGCATTAAACTTACTAGTTGTGTTAGTTTCTCCTGCATTAAACTGACTAATAGCGGTATTTTGTGCTGCGTTAAATTGTTTTGTTTGTTGATCTAACCCAGCAAAAAATTCTTTAACTTGATTATCAGATGATGCATTAAACTGTGATGCTGCATTTAAACTAGCCTGATCTGTAAACATAGACTGAATAATTTGTTGCGTTTTAAACAACTCTGTTTGTTGTGCATTAGTTACATCTGTCATATCTTTTTGTAAAAAGGTCTGTGCATTTTGTACTGCTGCTTGCTGCGTATTAGATAAGTTTTGTGAATCTAATCCTGCTAATGCACTAGCTTCACTTAAAAGTAAAGCTTGTTTATTACTTAGATTTTGTAAGTTTATTGTATTTGAAATATTACTATTTTCTAATTGAACTTGTTGTTCTGCTGTAAAGTTTGAGTTAGCAATGTCCGATATACGTGCTGCATTCTGTACCCTAGTTTGAAAGCTCTGATCAAAATCTTGACCGATAAATGCAGCACGTTGCTGTGCGGAAAGCATAGCACGTTGCTGATTATTAGAAAGGTTCTGTACTTCAAACTGCGCTATAATACTAGCATCTGCCTGTGCTATAGGAAGTGCTGCTTCTAGTGTAGCTTGAATAACAGCCTGACCTGCCATTGAAGATGATCCTAGACCACGCCTAGCTAACATTTCATTGGCAGCACGAATAGCACCTGCTGCCCATGTAGGAGGATTAGTTGTACTGAAGTTTGCAGTTAGCTGTTCTATCTGACCCTGTACAGTAGCTTGTGTAGAGGGAGATGCATTTGCTGCTTGTATCTGTTCTGTATAAGCTGCTGCTGTTGTAGCATTTGCAACTTGATCTACAAGCTGTCCACTTTGTACCTGTTGCTGTACAGGACTATTTATGATAATGCCTTCTGCTTGAGCAGCTTGTACATCGCTAACAGCAGAGTTAGTTTGTGTTTGTCCTTGTAAGGTAGACCCAGCAGATATACCCATTTGTTGAGCTGACAGTGCATTTGTTGCTGTTGTTACAGCGGGTGTAGATAAAGTTGTTGCTGCTAAAGTAGCAGGTGTAGCAGCAGTAGGTGCCGCCTGAGTTGCTGTTGCTTGTACGTTACTAGCAGTAACACTATCAGTAAGTTGACCTGTATTAGGATCTACAAATTGTCCACTACTGAGTGGCGTATAGGCTGTTTCTATAGCAGTACCTGATGGTAGTGCTGGAGATTGAAATCGTCCTTCTGTTAATCCTTCTATACCTTTTTTTTGTGCTACATTTAATGAACCTGTTTCATACTCGTTTAGAAGAGAATCAAATGTTTGTTGAGCTTCAGGATTAGATGCTACATAGTTTTGGAAAAAACTACCAAATTCTCCTTGCCCAAATGTACCAACATACCCAAACGCACTTCTTAATTTTTTATGAAACTCTGGTTTACCTTGTGTTATTTCTTCTTGAGAGTAATCTCTTTCATTTGTGGAAGGGAGAAATACATCTGGTGCATCTTTAAATGATCCTGGTACTTGATACGCAGGAGCTTCTTGAAGATTTAAACCGCCGTACAGTTTAGGAGCAGATACATCTCCACTTGTATTTTCCCATTTTTGTCTGTTACCAGGATCTTGAAGAAATAGACCTGCCTCTCCAGAACCCCACGCCCCAGTATAACCTGCCCTTCTTAATCGAAGCCTTTGACTTAGTATATCAGGAGTAAGGGATTGCTGCGAATGCTTGTCTCTGCTCCCCCCCTGTAAAGAGCCATGTATTTTATTTCCTCCATCATCCAAAAACTCTGGAGATAAATTACGAAATCCTGGTTTAGCGGCACGTTCTTGCTCAAACTGCCCTGCACCTCCTTGTCCCCAGTCACCTGTATATCCTGCTTTACGTAACTGATATCTTTTTTGTAAATGCTCTTGAGGCATTGTATTAAAATCGGTATATTTTCCACCTAGAAGAGTAGGATCATTTGAATATATAGGATTAATTGTAGATGCTTGTGTAAAACCACCAGCATCACCTGAACCCCACTCACCAGTGTATCCTGCGTCACGCAGTTGCCACCTTTTCTGCATAATGTCGTCTGGAATATTACTAGCTATACTATAATCTGAAGTTCCTGTTTTATCCCCTGGACCACCACCTAGTAAGTTAGCACTAACTTGTCCTGTCCTTGGATCAAGATATTCTGGACGATATAAATTAATGGAAGAAGGAACAGGAACAGTTCCTATACCTACGTTATTAGGATTTACACTAGCATCTGGAACATTAAGACTAGTAGTAGGAAATGCTTGTTGTACAGGAGGTGTGTATGTAGGTAGCGGTGCAGGAGGTGTGTATGTAGGTATAGGTAGCGGTGACGATGAATTAGGGAATGCCTTTTTGAATACGTCGGGATCGAAAAAAGACAGATTGTTATTGGCTACCTGATCATTTCCATAGGGAACTGTACCTCCATTAGCCATCTTAATAGCTTTAGTAACATAGTTATTCATCATAGCTTGGCGATTAGGATCTTTTAAAACATAGTCTTTGAAAGAATTTAAACTTTCCTGACTACCATCCATCTGTCCATAACCCATCTTATCTGCAATCTTTTGCATACCAGACGGTTTAAATCCCGAAAACATTGCCATCTTAAGCTATACCTCTCTCTAATACTTTATCTATTTTATCTTCTACTCTGTGCAAGCTGTCAATT
>TARA_R110000824_G_scaffold11785_7_pt1 | contig 10295 bp, 16 predicted proteins | sample TARA_R110000824 | Tara Oceans TARA_R110000824 (sample SAMEA4397747) | marine metagenome | biome: Polar Biome; feature: [MES] marine water layer (ENVO:01000295) within the mesopelagic zone...; material: water (ENVO:00002006), including particulate matter (ENVO:01000060) such as...... | reverse complement strand
AACTTCCTGCGATTGGACGCAGTGTTGAAGTTCAAGAACTCATGGGAGAAGTAGAACTGCGCCACGTCGCCTTGGACAAGCTGGCCATTTTCGGTTGTCTCTCCCCCCACGTAGTGGTTTGAGCGCGTGTAATCGATGTTGCCATCGAGGTTAGTTGTCTCGTTGGTGTCATTACTGTCGTTAATAAAAATGTCGATGATGGAGTTCCCCAAGTCCCAACAAGCCAGGACGTGGAACCACCCGTTGGAGTTGGTGAACGCCGCCGTAGTGATCATATCGAGCTTAGTTGCGTACGACGAGTTAGACGCGGAGATTCTAATCTTGTTAGCCGTACTCTTCTCGAAATCAAAGTTTTCGGCCTGATAGATGTGTCCTCTATTGCCCGTGTGCCCAGAGGCAAAGTTCAGCCAGACACTTATCATTCCCAGTTTGCCATCGACACTGCCAGTCAGATCGGATGTCTTTTTGAGCCAATCATTAGTACCGTCGAAATGCACCGCATTGAGTACAACCCCTGCTGCAATCTCTTTAGATGTCCTACTCCCTACATTATGCATAAATCTAGGTGCCCATAGAGACATAGGGAATGTCCTAGCAACCCCCCTTGCGGTGTTACCTAGCTTAGAAGCAACATTAGTGGGTCCGGTGCGAGTAGGCATCAGGTGGCAAACCTATTCACGTAGCCAAATATATTGATGCCTCCAGTGGCAGCGGTTGTGTATGCTTTAACCAGGGCTGCATTTCTACACACCATACCCGGCATGACCAAGTACAGGCCTTTTTGGTCATCCGCCGTGATGGTATACGTAAATCGGCTGTTCACGTTGGTAGTTGGGCCGATACATACACCTAAATCTCGGGCAGTTGTAACCTGGCAGTATGCATAGAGCCACACCTCGTCAATACTTTGTGCGGCACCAGTTACAGCCGTATGAATAAGCGCACCCAATGAAGGAGCGGTTCCGCTTGCGTTTATCCCTGCACCATCCGTGCTACCGGATAGGATAATCTTACTGTATGTTCCCATTAGTTAAACATCCTTGTTACTACAATTAAGCCGGAGCCGTTCAGTGAGAAGGGCGGGTCAATGTACCACTGGGCCTGACCTCCTAGCTGTTTCACAACAAACCTGATACGTTCAAGTTCCTCTGCCAGTGTAGTTGCTAGGCTTTCTGACCCAGCGGGATAGGGGTCTGTTGTGCTTTGCATAGTAGCGTTGTCAGGTGAGTAGTCATCCATTTTCTCAGGGTCGTGGTTGTTAATATGATTTTGGTGATCGGCATTATAGATCGCAGCCGTCAGGGTAAGCCCCGTCGCCCTAGTTGTATGACTATAGTTACCTGCCATGTTTAACCCTATGCGTCTGGATTACGCTCATCGCCAACAAGGAAGTGAAAGTATGCCGCAGCAATACTGAATGTCTCCCCGGCTGCACTATTGCGCGCCGCAAAAGAGAACCGCCTACCACTGCCCCGTACTCGCTTCTTCTTGTTGACAAGATTTGACCCCGCTAGTACGTCTGTCCCCAGTACGAATGCACCAAGCACGGCACCAGTTGAGCCTTGGTTGAATGCGATTGTTTCTGATAGTTCATCGTCCCAATAGATATCCACGTTTAGGTCAAAGTTCCCAACGGGCTCCATGATTAATTCTAGGAACATACCGTTTTTACGAACCGCCCCTAGTCTAGGGTCTAGGAACGCAAAGTCAAGGTGCGGAGTTTGAAATACCCCCTCGTACCCCACCCCAGCGTCTGACCTTGTTTCTTCGTCCATTGTGTACACAAAACCATCATCGCCGCCACATACTGGCCTGGGTATACCATCGTTGTCCTTACGCAACCATAGTGCCTCACAGGTATCCTTTGTACCCAGAGCAAACCTAGGAAGCTCTGGATTATTGAAGTCCACGATCAAGCGTCTATTGTTAACCGTGTTTCCTATCCCTGCAACGGCAAAGTGTGCCTGTCTCTTAGCAGGGTAAAAGATCCCCTTTGTATGAGAGAGGTCAGATAAGTTGAACTCAACCCTAGCTAGTTCATCCATCTGAGCTATATCTGACAACGAACGAGTACCCAGGTTGCCAAAAGCGGTGGTGGCACTTAGTATTTGTAGCTCCCCGTGGGCGTCCATGTATATAACGTCATCGTCTACAGCCACGGCACCTAGGGGGGATATACCTCCTATGGACTGGGATATACGAGAGATTTTCCAGTTACTCACGGTGGGGTCGGTTGTGTCCACTACATACACGCCCCTAGGATATTTCCATACAATGGCTAGTCCTTTGAAGGACATAGCTTGGACGATCTTTTCTCCCTCCCCACTATATATAGGCAAAGAGCCAGACCCACTCCCTGTCATGTCTTCGTGGTCTGTTGTTATGCTATAGTATAGTCTATGGGGGTCGTTGGCGTTTCCCCCACCCCATAGTCTATCTTCATGGATAAACCCAAAGGTGGGTTGGTTAGTACTAGACCAGTCTGAGGGCGGTGTGCTTATGTCGCTGGTTGTGGTTCCATCGGCGGTTAGGACTTGGACGGCGTTCTTCCCAGTGAAGCAAAACAGCTTACGGCTTTGAGCCGCCAACTCCTTGCCGCCCTCGACAAACACAGGGACTTCCCCTGTCACAGTGAGGCCGGTCTTCAACGTGGTGCCAAATGAACCGTCCCCTGTGTCGCGGTACATCTTGCCGTTACTGGCAACTATAATCATGCGCTGGGTTGTACCGGCGGGTATCCAATCCCAACCGGCAAGAATGGAAGGCGCTCCTGATATAGCAGAACTGTTGTACTTGGAACGGCCCCCCTCTTTCTGCAACGTACCAGCTTCATAGGTGATGTTGTTTGCTTGTATAAGCTGGTCTGGCCTAATAAGCGAAAGGTTCTTGCTGCCGGTTAGACCCCGAGCGCCAAGAGGTAACGGTGCTATTTGTCCAGAGAAGGCCACTGTCTAACGTATCCCTTTTATCCTATAATCAATCCGCTCTCTGTCCGCAGTGGACCCTTGAACCGCTGTAGTTGTTCTAGCCTAGGATATATCTTACCGAAGCCCTCAGACATATCAGACAACCTCTTGCGGTTTTCCAACTTCATGGCTTGCAGGCCCCGCTGGGCCAATACACCAGCACTACCCGCCCTGTTATCCCCTTTTTCCTCAAGCAACAGGGACAAAGCCCAGTTCGACAATATGCGCCTATGTATCCTAGGAACTATGGGTTCGTTGCTGTCATCGGCCAAATCAGTAGGCTCGGATGAATACTCATAGTCAACCTTAATCAGATCAGTGCTGCTTGTACCCCCATAGTGGGAGAAGCGTATTTTCTGGTCCCCGATCATAGCGAAGTTTCTCGGCACCCCAGAAGAGAGGCTTTCCTTGGGCCACTTTCTATCTAGTTCAGCTAGGGTTATTCCAGGGATACCTTGTCGGCCATCCTGGTAAGATGTCATCTGCTGAGTCAGGGCAATCAAACTACTATTTAGATCATAGTCAAGCTGCATCACTCTGTAAGAGGCTGCTGTGTTTGTCTCCCCTGTATATACACTCTCAAGGGTGGCACTTGTTGCGCCCCCAGAGTGGGCTGAAATAATAAACACATCAGCATGGTCATCCACCTTGAAGTGCCGACCGGCCACACTAGGCGTAGGACCACTACTAAATGTTACAGAAGTGCTATTGTTTGTTACATTAATCGTACCGGCACTAATGACTGGGTTCAGAGTTAAGACCCCTTGGTCATCGGTACGCATCCACCACCAGTTCTCATGGATGGTTGGGTCTAGTTCTGATCCACCCCCTAGAATGCCCTGGTATGCACTGTTGAGGTGCCGTATAGCGGCAGCATTAAAATCACTGGTGCCGTCCGTTAGCTCCCCGGCACGGTCCAGTATGTCATCTAGGAGGTCCGCAGAAGTTGTAAAGTTTGCCACTTAGGTTCTCCAAAATGTCCTCGCCGCCATCTCGTTGAGACCATTGCCCCCTATAGTACCATCGTTGTCAATTCCTAGGGCAACAGGCAAGTTACCGAACAGGTTTGTTGCTGTTACTTTTTTACTGGTCCCTGCGGCACTTTGGGTTGTGTCACTTACGTCCACTAGAGTAAACAAGTCTCCAGCAGCCAGGGCTGTCCCTATGGCGCTTTGATCTACAATCTTTCCCATTAGCCTTGCTCCGTTATCCTAGCACCAGTTTGATCCAAGAGGATATCTCCATCTTGCTCTAGTATGGCAGTACCCACTCCAATACCCGCGGTCCTACGTCTAAATAGACGCCGCCTTCTACCACCCTTGAACCAACTTCTAAGGCGTGTCATCGGCTTATAACAACCACCTTAACTACCCCGGTAACACTGGATACCTGGGATCTAATGTAACGTGGGTTCTCCCGAATGACTCGTAAGGAGCCACTGTTGAGCGCACCTGCCAAGGTTAGCTCTCCATCAGTGGGGGTTGTGAGCGTAGTCCACTCGGAAGCCCCTACGCCTGTCGGGGGGACGGCAGATACATTTGAACCCTGGATAATGACGGATGTATCGCCACCAGTGGGTCCATGCACCTGCACGGTTTTCTCAGGTAAATGAGGAGCGTTCATGGGGTTACTTCCACCGCTTGCGGTTGTAGTCCAATTCCACTCGGTCTTGTATACACCCTTTGACAGGGCGACTGTGCTTCCTAGAACAGCGGCGGTTGCCATATGCTATTCCTTTCGTCTAAATCCTGGGATTGCTTCTTCCACTGTTTGGCGACTATGGTACTTATTCATTCGTTCTTTGACCGTGTTTAGGTCAGGAAGGCCCGTTTTAGTCCAGTGGGTTGAGTCGCTATGGTCTAGGCCCATGAGGACATCAGACAGGGTGGGAGGTGTTACCTTAACTACCTCTGGTTCAACCGCCTCCGCTGGGGCATCTTTTGCCTTCTTGGGTTTGTCCTCCTTAGAGGGAATATTCTTTAGCTTTACCTTCTCGATTGCCTCTGCGCTTAGGGCTGCTACGTTTTTCCAGACCCAACTAGGGACATCCATATGAAGGATGCGATTACCCCCATCACTGTAGAACACCCCCTCTTGTAAAATGATGGGGGCTTCTCCCTCGGCGACCCACCTGATGTAGGGGTTTGTCCCTAATAAAACCATACGGTTTGTCTCCTGATCCCGGCTGTGAACATGCACCTTGTCTAGCTGTAAGGGCATCACTTCTTTCCTTTCTTCCTAGTGGTCTTCTGACTGCGCTTCCTGGCGTTTTCTTTCTCTTCTTCCTCGGCCATCTGGTCTAACCTGTGATATCCATAATAGGGTATACGTCCTATCACGTTGTTTGGTCCTGGCTTGACCTTATTTGCATACAACATGGTGCTGTCTCCAGGGATACGATGGATGAGATCAAAGTGCCTCATCATTCCCATGAGATATGCTACAGCTTGTCCTCCGAACTCTGCGGTGTTTCCGTTAGGATAGACAAAATCCGCTCCGTAGACTGTTGTCTCTTTGACCCTAATGTGTATGGCATATGCCAGCATGTAGGAGACAGTGTTGACGGTGAAAACATCGTCTGTAATAGTCTCAAGTACCTCCTGTAAAGGATAAGCCACAGACATTGGGTAGTCAGGATAGACGGTAGAGGTGATGATTGGTTTGTCATGGTTCTTGAGGTAGTCTGTGTATCCCTTGTTCTTGCGTTCCAACCATTTAAGGTCATCCATACAAAACAACAGATCATGCTGGAAACCTCGAATACCCCTGTTTAAGGTCCACACCTGATCGAAGGGGTCGTCCATAGTTGGGTTCGATAAGCTCTCCCTTACGAATGTTCTACACGAAGGCCCAAGTGCCACTAGTGCAACCCTTGAAGGCCTAGAAAGAAGAGGGTCAACGAACAGACCCTCCATGTTTACTTGTTCGCTCTTTTTCATCTTATTCACCATTCTTAGAGGGTTAGAGGGTTGCGAGGGGTTGCGAGTATTACCAGCCAACAGCCTCCACATACATAATTGCACTGCCCGCTGACGAATGGGCAGAGGGTTTCCAGGTTGTGGGGAGTTCACCCTGCATAACTGGTGCAGCGTCTGCCGTGCTGGTTGCGCCTGTTTCCCAGTATCCGTGGATACTATGCTCTGTTACAACATAGTGCCAGGTAATCGTACCAGCGGCCCCAGTTGCACCAGTCGGGGGGTAAAGCGGCTGTAGGATGGTTACATAGTCAATGTTCCTGACCATGCCCATTGTAGTGGGAAGCGGCCAACCGCCAGATGAAGGATAAAAGGCCCCTCCGTTGGCGACAGTCAGCTTGACACGATTACGTTTGTGCTTCCCTTCGATGACCCTAGACTCTACTACTTCAGTCCAGGCGGTTGCTGTAAGAGCTGCCATAGTGTTTCTCCTTTACCCCTCTGTAAGTCCTCCCCCTTTCGGGATTCAAGGGACTACTGACCAGAGCAGCCAGAGGGGTCGGCTAGAGGTTTAGTCGGACGGCTTGCCCGTAGTGAGAACCATGCCCCGCGTCACGTTGGCGGGAGTTTCCCACCGGGGTTCCACATAGAGCATGATCTTTGCCTCGACCCCATAAGTAGGAGCCGCCGTCACATTTGCGCGAATACCCTCACCAGGGAGGATTTCCGGGCTACCGCTGGGAATGTAATATACACATTGTCCAACGGAGGTAACGGTTGTGGGATAGACGATTTTGGCAAGGTTCGTAGCAGTGCCAGTAGTACCCTTGTGGTGGGTAAACCGCACTACCCACGCAGCGTCATCAGCAGCATTACCGTTAGTCCTGATAACACCAATGCCCCTCACAACGTGAGGAACCATACCGGGAGCCCACTCACCCACAATACCAGTGGACGACATAAGGGTTCCAGTACGGCTAAAGGTAGCCGAGAAGTTGGTCGCCACTGCGGTTGTCACCCCGCCAGACTGTGGAACCATCTGTACTTCGTACTTGCTGTGGGTATAAGCCATGTTAGTCTCCTAACAACTCACCCGCCCAGGGGTGCCTCTTACGAGGAGGTAACGTGAACAATACGAGCCTGACCGGCGTTCGCAGTGTCCCAAATGATCCCAAACTCCAAGATGCCATACCAAGCAGCGGCGTTGGACCTACCAAAATCATGACCCACGTTGGTTTGGGCGCGAATCTCGGGCGTCAACACTTCTGCCATAGCAACGGCATCTTGACCAAATACAACTCCCTCACCAAGGGCGCTAGTTGACCCCTTTTTGGCAAGAGCATTAGCATGGTTGGTTTCGATATGCCGGATGTTTTCAATCCGTCCTATCTCGTTGTTGAACTTGGCTTGAGGATCGGTGTACTTGTGCCACTCTTCCCAGGAGGGATCTCGCTTGATACCTCTAAGACCGAGGGTTCTAAAGACTGCAACATAGTCTTCGCCCTGCCAGGGGGGAGTCTGCAAAGTGTCAAAGAGGTAATCACGAACCTCTTCAATGTGGAACACATTCCAGTTTGCTGATGCGTTAGTGCTTGCCGTTCCATCAGTGTCAAACGTCCCGGCGGCGAGGCCGGTAGGAATGTACTTGACCTGGGCTGTCTTGAAGGCAGCGGCGGCTTTAGAGTCGAGCGTGAGGCCCATCTGGTCCCGCAATCGACGCTGGATACCGTTCTCTAGATCGAAAAAGGTGAGGTCTTCTGCGAAGGAGGTAAACGGCACTGACCTACCGATCTCGACCACTGTGATCGAAGTCGTGCTAATTGAATAGCTGTCCTCAGGGATGCGTTCGCCTTCTGTGAGGTTGGAGCTAGAGGGCTCCGAGATGGCAGCAATTCGGGTCAACGTAACTGTGTCGCCCTTCTTCCTACCGTAGCCGTCCACGGGCTGAACGAAGTCCATGAACACAGAGTTCTCAAGAGCGGCCATATAGAGGCGCTGAGACATGGCATGACTCTTGAAGACCCCTGATGGTGCATCGAACTGCCATTGGAACTGGGCCATACGATGTCTCCTTTATCCTTATCCCGGTGAACCCATAGGCCGCTGCTGTCTCATGCGCCGTTCTTTAATGGCTTGCCCCAGGGTTTGGGGGGTTTTAGGGGTGGGGGCTACAACTGCAACTCCCGGCTGTTCAGAGGTTCCACCTTCCAGTTGAGTAGAGGGGTTGTCTGGATCAGGGGTTCCTCCTTGCTTATTTACCAGCCGTAGTATTTCTGTTTGTGTTAGTTCTGCTAACTTGTCTCTGGCTGCTTTACCAGACATATTCTCTAACACATCGAAGTGTTGTGTCAAGATCATTCTTACAATATGGTCGTCCTCCTTTAACTCCCCATTCTCCCCATAGAAGTCGGTCCAGAACTGCTGCTGGGCGTTGTCTGCCCGGTAAGAAGAGGTTAGCTCCTCTTTAACCTGTTTAGCTACTTCCTCCCCATGCAGCTTGAGGGCTTTATTTGGGTCAGTAAAGAGCATCTCCTCATAGTTAACACCCCCCTCTTCTTCCCGATTTTCCTCCACAGGGGCGGCGTCACGGGTTGACTGTTGTGCAGCCTGTTCATTCTGATAGGCCATAGCTGCCTCTGGGGCCATACTATACACCTGGCCGCCGATCAGAACATCTACCTCATCGGAGGTCCGTACTGACTCCTGTGCTGGTTCTAGATCTAATTCTGGTTGTAGTTCCCCGTCGTCACTGTTGATTACAGGAGTGCTGCCCAGTGTAATATGGGAGTCGTCCGCCGGAGGGGGCTGTTCCCCCTCTTCCTGGACGCCCTCTTCTACTACGGTTGTGGTTGTGGTCTTAGACGCCTTCTTTGCTTTCTTAGCCATCTTGTCCTAGCTCCACTTCTGCCGCTACTGTGCCACGCCGAATACCCACTTCAAGGTACTCCCTAAAGGCCCTTAGGCCCGCTATCTCGCCTATCTTACCCCTCAGGAAGTCGTTGGTCAATTCATCTGCCTTATGCTTATTCACAAGCACTTGCATAATGTCTTCTTCTTGAGAAAGGAGCCACTCTTCTGTTGCTCCCCGTATAAGCCTTGCTCTCTGTCCCTCTGTTACAAGGTCCAGGTTTGCGTCTATCTCTGCCATGCTTTTTCTCCGTTCTTACTAAAAGCCTAACCAATTCCTCACTTGTTTAACTGTTGGGTTACGGAACGTCTTAACACTGTCTGTTACCTTGCCGCCAGGACCCACAGCCTTACTTGTGGCCCTTATTCCGCCTTCTACTAAGCGTTCTACCCCCATACCATGTTCCTCTAATAACTTTACCACTTGCTCATCTCTAAGACGGGTAGATAAGGGAGCGCCTTCCTTCTTAGCAAAGGTCTCTGGCTTTTTAACTGCCCGTATTACTGCCTTTATTCCCTTGCCGCCTCTTGTAACGCCTAAGGCACCAAAGAGCAGTTCCCCAATCTTAAAGTCGCCCGCACTCTTTTTACCCGTGATTATATCAGCCAGCGGAGGAGGTGTGAAAACATCTACCCCTTCTCCTATAATATCAGCCGGTCCCTGACGCACCTTAGCGCCCACTAATTCCTTCGACAGTAGTTGCCCTAAGGTCAGTTCAGCCAAAATCCACTACCTTTCCGTTGGCATCTCGGGCTTCCATCCCCCTAGGCAACCATAAGGCGGCGCTCTTCCTACGCCCTTCCACCTGTTGTTGGCGGTCCACGATCATAGCGGTTAGTTCGAGGAATATATCCAGGGTTTTAGTGAGGAACTCTACCTTCTTAGGGATGTCACTTATTTCGTCCTTATTCCTATGGAACCAAATCGCAGTGTCCATAAGGCGTTGTTCTAGAGGCAAATGCGTTGAGTCGCTGATTTGCTCCAACTTATTGATGAGTTCGTTTGTTATTTCCGTCATGGTATGCCTTTTCTTATCATGTTATCAAGCTCTTCATCGGAGGAAAAGTGTATTAAAGAGGGAGGTGCGCCCTTTGATTGTGAAAAGAGGTCTGCCTGTTTCTGTAAGGACAGGATAGCACCTAGAATAGCTGAGTTCTTTAACATATCAACTACTGGTATAACTATCTTAGGACTCCTAAGTTCGCGGAAGTATTCCTGGGTCTTCTCTATTCTAGAGACATCTGTTCTTGCTTCTAGCAATCGTACAAGGTCCTCTTCTGTTAGTCGGGAAGGTTCTGGTGTTAGTGTTCCTTGCTTATTAACGCTAGAGGGGAACTCAAGACTGGGGAGATTTAGACTGAACTCCCCTGTCTCCCCCCTGAGCTTGGCTATGCCGCTATGCTTGAACTCATGTCTCGTCACCTTCTCAAATTTGTCTGGCGTCATCTCGTCGCTCATAGTGATGTTGATGACATTAGTCATAAGGTCTTCCCGGCCCAGCCTCTT
>TARA_R110000824_G_scaffold144873_2_pt1 | contig 10303 bp, 14 predicted proteins | sample TARA_R110000824 | Tara Oceans TARA_R110000824 (sample SAMEA4397747) | marine metagenome | biome: Polar Biome; feature: [MES] marine water layer (ENVO:01000295) within the mesopelagic zone...; material: water (ENVO:00002006), including particulate matter (ENVO:01000060) such... | reverse complement strand
CAGTAGTGCCTTTAAGCCCGGTGTTAGTATAGATTTCATCGAAGGCATCACCGGCTATCTCCATACCCATACGATATGCGTTTTTATAATCGGTACCTCTAGTAGTGATAAATAGTACCAATGTGAAAAGTTGTGTAATTCTCGAGCCGCCGAGGGTAGCAAAATCAGGCGAATCCATTTTCTGCAATATGACATGTATGCTTGGTGGAGCAATTCTTGAGACCATTTGTGATGATATATCATAACCATATAGAATAGAAGAATCGTTTACTTGATTTTTCAAAAAGAATCTTTTACTATCCTTTAGTAGTTGTACTACTGATAGGCCCATGCGGAGCAAAGAATCAGATACAAATGCGCTAGTGGATAATTCGTCGGGATTGAAAGCACCCATGTTCGTAGCGTATACATTATTCCATAAAATTGTTCCATTGTTATTTCCCCACTGTATTTTTTTACTTGAGCCTGATGCGCCAGTTATTTCTATGTAGTTTGTACTCGCCAAATCATCTTCGATAATCTCACGCATATACAAACGAGCAACTCCACCAGCACTTAATGTTAGGCGGAGCATGATTGGGACAGCCTCGAAACCATCGGCCTGTTTCAAATCTAAATCTCTTGTTACAACGGTAGTAGCACCTACTACCTTTAATGTTTGGTCGTCACCGGTAGCCTTTACTTCGACTTTGTAGTCACCATTGTCTAACATCATTAAGACTGTATCATTATTTGGCGTTACAGTGTATTTTAGACAAGTAACTATACTGTAGTCGCTAGTAGTAGGTATTACCGACCACAGTTGGCCGCTGCCAGCACTGGCGATTTGCCATGCTTCGCCGACGGCTGAACCGTCACTACCCGTACCGGCTAATGTAAATGACTCGTTATTTTGACCGTAACCAGTTAGGTCAACTGGAGTACCACCATTCATACGGCTAGTCCAGTACTCACTTGTTGTTGCTATTGGCAGTAATATCCCTCCATGCTTTTTCAAATGCAGTTTTCATAGCCGCTTCTATTTTTGGAACGCTTTTATCTCGGGCTTTACTTAGCCAATCAATAGACTTGAATCCGGGGTGGACTGTATTATTACCTCCTTTGGTATTAATAAAACCACCACTACCTGAACCACCACCAAAGGTTGCGCTATTGTTAATGGATTTGAATGTAAATGGATAGTTAAACTGAGGCGCACCGTATTCTAATAGTGCTGCCAACTTTCCTCCTCGAGAGCCTTTAACACCACCGGAGTCCATAGGAAGGGAACCAAAGCGTACTTCTGCTTTTTGCTTACCTGTCATTCCCTGTTCGACCCCTAAAGAATCAGCCACTTTTTGTGCCATGTCTCTTTGTCTAACGGGACTATCACTTTTTATTTGACTTTGGGCAGCGGGTATTTGTTTTTTAAGAACCTCAAATATAGCGTCGGACATAATTTTACTCGACCTATTTTCTAATTCTTTCATAGACCTTTTGAACCTAGTAGTATCTATTTCAAAACTAAAACCCATCAGGTCGCTTGAATTACCTTTTGAACCTTTTATAATACTCATCTAATCGCCTCAATCAACAGTACCTAAGTGTGCTAATCGAACTAGACTACCATTACCTCTTGCTCGAAGGATATTAGAACGCACAGGGTCAGCCCCTGATGTATGGAATGCTGATTCATCTTCAAGATAAATAGCAGCCGCTAAATCACCGCAAATCTCTCGAGTAATTTCTGCAAACTCACCTTGCTGTACAGCAACTCCGTCTGCGTGTCCGAAGTCGATACCAGTACAGCCGGTTAAATTGTGCGTGGATTTTCCAGTCCACTTGAATGTATCTCCGTCTATGTTACCTGTACCTGCCGCTGCAAAGTCTGTACCACTTGTTAGGGTGATAGTACTAGCACCTGCGACTATTACACCGTTAAGTGTAGTGGAGGCTGTGTAGGAGGATGGAGCATCACGCCCGTAATCTCTAAATGTTTGGTCGATGTCAACACCTGCTCGACGAATAGCACTTGCTATACGAGTAGCGGCTCTATCACGCTGACCGGAATCCAATCCCAATCTAACTGCCACATCTGATGCTGTACAATATCCCATTCAATCACCTTACATTATTAGACTACCAACATCAACACCAAACGAAGCCGCTATAATTATAATTAGAATCCTAACGCTTCCGTGTAATTTGGCAAGTGAAATCATCATATCAGTTTGTGCTTCACGCATTTTTTCAATTAACTCTTCGTGCTTATCGGTACGACTTTCGATATTATCAATGCGTACTCCATGAGTTGTTTTTGACATAGTAATCACTTCTTTTTTTCGTTTGTAACTTCTTCGACTACTTCTTTGATGTCGTCAACTATGCCACCCAATTCACTTAGGCTAATTTTTCCATCATCAAGGTAATACTTCTTGTATATTTGGTATGCACCAGTGGCAACTATTCCCGCTAATCCTACATATAATGCTATCATTGTTATATCCATTTTAATCATCTCTATATTCTATTTGTTTTACAGCCGAAGTCGGTATAAAGGTAAACGGCTTGCTCTCGCCGACCCTATATACAGCGTACCCATGTTCTGTCTTTTCAATGTTCACATTTGTATAACACCTTTCAGGCGGCACATAGACTATTTTTCCTTTACGCATTTTATTCACCTCTTAGTGATTCTATATGTTCTGCCGTGGGACAGTCACATATGTCAGTAGGCCATAATTCTAATCTTAGAAACTGCTGGCCGTTATCGAATAATACATTACTGTTATTTAGAACATCAGGATAATGTTCTGCTAATACTTCATAATAAGATTTCATGCTATTTTCACCATCATTACATAAGTTGCGGGGTTGCCCCCTCCATTTTTGAGTTTGAAATGTTTAGCGGAAGATGTATTAGGGTCATTTAGTTTGTAATATACTTCTAATTCTTCACCATTAGCCAAAGTAACTACGGTTGTAGTACAGTAGTGTTCATCAGCCCAAAACCCATTCCTAAGATACCTACCAAAACCTTCCATATTTGAACCATGATAGATAAGTAGTTGGGCTTGATATTTAAGACCGCTAGTTTCAGGAACGGGAGTACTACTAGCAATACCATATTGTGCTTGAACATAGACTATGTAAGTACCAGCCGTTGCCGCAGTAGCAGTAAATGTTCCTGAAGAAAACCCTGCTAAAGTACCAGTTTTTGTGAAATTACTTGAGTCGTCAACTAACATTAAATGATTAACATTTTCGTCTTTATTATCGTAATTAGCGGTTGACTCCCAACGACCCCATGTTCCTGTTGGAGTTGTAGCCGCAGTTAGATAACCGGCATCATTAAGTAATAAACTAACAGGCATACCCGCTTGTAGTGCTGTATCAGCCGTAGCACCTTGAGCAGCAGTAGCGTAGGCACCTGTCGCCGTAGTTGCGGCTGTGCCTAAGCCTAGTGTAGTACGAGCCGCCGCAGCATCGGCATCATCAATCAAGGTTTTACCATAGGCACTAATAGTTGTACTAGCCGGTAGCGAAAGAGTTTTAATATCGGCATCGACTTCTGAATCCATCAGTGCGCCAGCCGCAGTTACATTTGCGGTGTCTGTTACATCAGCACTTGCTTCTATACCTGATAGTTTAGATACATTAGCAGCCAATGAATCAAATTGAGTGTCGGTCATTAGACCGTGAACAGAAGTTGTTGCGTCACCAATAAGAGTTTTTATTCCCGCCACATTGAGAGCCGCAGGTGCTAAAGAACCACCCGAAACATTTGCTAATATGGTATCATCAGCAATAGCGGCTAAATTAAGTGTTGCCGCTCCACTTGTAGCCCCGCCTGATAAACCTGTACCTGCCACTACTGAAGTAATGTCACCGGAACCACCACCGGAACCTAGTGCGGTATCTGTACCACCCTCGTTAGTATAAATCAAAGCATTGTCAGACGACCTAATCCAAATTAAACCATAACCACTACCGGGTGCGGTAGGATGGTCTGCATTGTCTGTTATTTTTATTCCTTTATCCACATGCAAAGTGTCTGTTACAAAGGATAACCCGGAGTCACTGGTAAACTTACCAGCGTAGTCTGATAACTGTACACGGCCACCTATGCCGTGTGATGGTGTAATAGGATAAGTGTCCGTTACTACGGAAGAATATATGCCGTCAGCCACCTGTGAAAAGTTCCAAGCACCTTTGATATTAGGGCGAGATACTGTAGTTATAATAGAAGTTTCACCTGTGCCTTTTGTTGAATAACCCGCTAACACAGCATCCCCTTCGACAACTAATGAATTAAGATTAAGTGTGCGCCCTGCGGCAATTGTAGTACTGAATCCGGCTGTACCGGGGGTTGATATTACAACATTATACCATAATGCTCTAAACGAACCATCACCTGCCCCATAATTTGTAATACCATCAATGGGGAATACAAATCCACTTGCATTAACTTTGAAATGCCAAGTTGAATACCCAGCATCTAGTATTGCTGGGGCATATGCAAAGGTGCTTGTGGTTAATAGTTTGAATACTTTTGAAGTATCTTTCATAACATCTATTGTACCGGGATTTAATGTTGATGAAGAATTAGTAACAACAAATGAATACATAGTTACTGCATTAAAATTATTTGAAGTAGGGTCTGCTTTGTAGTCACATGCCATATTAAGGGCGGGATATATCTGAACATTAGGGTAGGGTCCATCATCAAAACATATATCCCCACCACTAGGTTGTGAACCACCGTTACCGTTGTATTTGTATGTTAGAATATCTTGATTAAGAATCTCAGCATAGTCTCCGTTTAGAACATATCTATTATTAGCACCATTTTGAAATTGTCCGTCTAAAGTAATTACTTTAGAAGAACCACTACTATTTTTTAATGTGCCATTTAATTCGATAAAATCTGTTTCAAAACTACTTGCTACATCAATACACATACTATTAACAATAGTAACACTTGCCGCAGCAGATTCAGTAGTTAATGATTTACTTACAGTTGCTACATTATTGCTTATAGCAGTAATCTGACCTGTGCCATTATTACCACCTGTACTAGCACCACTAATAGTAATAAACATACCAACTCCGAAACCTAATTCCTCCCACTTATTACCGCCTGTTAAAGTTAAGTAGTTAGATGAAGCCGTAAAAGAAATTGTATTTTTAGTTATTGAAGTACTATACTTATAGCCATCATAGACTACTATACCACCAACATTAGTAATATCCCAACTACAGTTAGCAAATCCTAAGTTTGCACCTACTGTAGTGGGGTGTCCAAAGATAGCAATATCACTTGCTCCGGGCTTGGCCTTAGTACCGCTTCCGTCAGAATTAGCAGCCCAATGAGCATCATCGTCTGCCGATGAAGCAGTTGCACTGCTTTGGTTATCAATCCAAAATCTATTTGCCATAATATCAACTCGATGTTAGACGAGTTGAGGTTGAACCGCTTGCGTATGCTGAACCTTCGGCTTCTGAAATTAATTTCAGTGCTTTATCTGCTCTTTTTTCAAAGACTTTTATCTGTTCAGCAAATCTCCGGTCATTACCACTGCGCTCATCTTCACTATAATAGGTTGGTACCGTGTTAATAAGAATGTTAAGACAATCGAGAGCAACCAGCATTTTGATTGCACCTTCTTTAAGGTCAGTTGTCACTTGGTTAGCAACAGCAACTCCATACTTTGAGCCTCTAGCGACCTTATCGACTTCATTAGTGCGAATGGTAATCATCTCACTAATAGTCCCTTCATTAAGACCCTTTGGTCTGTTGAGAAGGTCACGAATGTTATCACTTGTTATTGCCATTAGATTTACTCACACCCCATCTGTCGTTAAAGTCTTTTGGAACATCAAGTGTAATACAACCCTCGGGTACATGAAATGACCTGCCCATAATAAATACTAATTGTGACATAGCAATCATGCGAGCAAACTCACTGTTCGGAACCCAATAGATACTACCAAATGATAGTAATTCGGCGGGATTACCGGGTTTTCGACTTGGCGGTATCGCCAGCCTAAACAAATAACCCTGTCCGTCAATCCAGTGTTTCGCCATATGGCGTAAATCTGCCATCTTAGCACCCAAAGGTGCGTTGATACCTTTACTCTTTAACTCTTTGAGTATTTGAGTCTTGTCAGACAAGTATAACCCTCGTATCAGACAGTACCGGTGATAGTACAGATACGCATGTTCTTACCTGCTGCTGCACCATCTTGCATTTCGTGAATAACTGTTCCCATATAGGAAGTGAGTAACCATGAGAATCCGACACCTTCGATACGGGTCAATTCTGTCTCTTGGAATCCAGCACCGTTGTACTGGAAAAACTCAGCGGTTTCTGCACCCGGAATGAGTAGCAAAGCACCGACAGTACCTGCTCCACCAGCGACAATTGCGGCAGTTGCGCTACCGTAGTCACGGGTGTAGTAAACACTAAGAGTAATCATTGAGTTTAGTCTCTCTTGGAGGGACATCAATACATTTGTGTAAAGGCGTGTGTTAAGCATGTCTGCTCTTAGACTTGCTGGAAGTACCAAAGCCAATCCTTCGTTACCGGACACTCTTGCGTTAGCAAAGATAAGGTCCATAGCGTTTAGAATATCTGCTTCGGGGTCTGCTCCACCAGCGGCCCATAGTGCAGTAGCGGCTTGTGCTTGACCTGCTCCAGCAACTAACTTTGTTAGAATGTGGGAGTCAATCAAGTCTGCTCTTGCTTGGATAATAGCCATCTGTTGACGGTTCATGTTTTCCCAAGTTTCTCCACGAAGTAGTGTGGAGTCTAGGAATACACATCGACCCTGACCCTTTTCTAGTTTGACGGAGTAGTTTGCTGTTCCAATCTTGGTTGGGTCAACAACTGCGTTGTCGTCTAGTGGATACATGAAAGTACCTTGTGCGCCAGTGTACCATGTGAAGGTCAACCAGTTAACTGCTCGCTGTCCTACAAGGTTTGTACCGATAGCGATAGTTGTGGACTGTAATTGAATAAAGTCCCTAAGTGTTTGTTCTAGTACTGCATCTCCTTTGCCGAAAGGCCCAGTTGCCGCAGATACATTCAATAGTTGTTCTAATGTTTCGTTTGCCATGTCAATCATCTCCTATATTTTCATTTTCTACTATCAAGCCATCTCCGCTCGACAGTTAACTGCTATTAGGCTTCCGGCTGCTGGTGTTGCACCATCTTCACCCATGTAATATCCTACAAAGACCGCACCTGCGGCAGTTGTGTTGACGAATCCATCGCCAAGAGCGGTGGTAGTACAGTAAAGAGATTCTCCAGTTTTCAATGCGCCTCCACCGACACATCGAAGCCATTGTACGCCGGAAAGAGGTACGATTGATACTGTTCCAGTACCAGCCGCCTCAAGGGTTCCAGCAGCGTCACGACTTGATTCGTCGATTGTGACACCAATAGGTAGGTCGGTTATTGCGTTGGTAACTTGAATACCAGCCGCATTATACTTGACAAGCAAACCACTTTGCGAAAAAGTATTTTGAATATCCTTGCAGTCTACAGGGCTTAGTCCACTATATGCGCTCATTTTTCATCATCTCCTTATTGTTTTAATTCCTCGTATCTTAGAGCCGGTTTTTCGCCGGAATCAGATGCAATAACACCATTGTAGGCATTAACCCAACTGTTGTATGCTCTTGCATAGAGGGATTCTGAGGACTCAACTAATACTCCGTTGAGGTAATTTGCGACTACTGGTTCGTCAACTACTTCCTCGGTAGCCTCAATAGGCTGGGAAGCAACTGATTCAACAGGTGCCATTTCAACAGCAGGTTCTTCAACCGGTGCTGGGCGGGATGCTTCCCAAGAAGCAATCATGCTTGTTAGGGTGTCCATTCCAAAGTCGTCGTGACCGCTTAGTCCCATATCGGAAGCCTTGCGTACTAATTCCATTCTTGTTTGTTCGACTCTTGTTACTTCAGCAGCCTCGAACTCAGCGTTACGAGCCTCACTTAATACAAGCGATGCTTTCAATGCTTCTAATTCTTCGGAAGCAGTATTATCAATTTCAATCTCTTCGGTCATTTTATTCACCTTCGACTGAATTAGCCTACCAACGGGTTGATACTTAATACTTTCATTTGCTTCAATTCTTTCAACAGTTTCTATATTTGCTTCTGAATAAGCAGGTCGATGGACTATTGCGAGGTGGTCGAAGGCGAAATCGTCAGCAAACCACATGGTAGGGCGACCCCCTTCTTCATCAGCCTCAATAATCTCCGTAGGTATGCCAGTTCCTCCGATAGACACCCCATAATCCTTCTTCATCCATAAGCCGGACTCAAGAGCCTCAAATAATTCAGGTCTGCGTACTTCCGCTACATACTTTACTACATAACCACGCTCTCTCCTGTGATATGAGCCTTCTATAACAGTACCAACTACTGCTTCGTCAACTCCCCCATCCATATTACGGGTGAATCTTCCACCCTTTGCTTCGGGATGATTTAGTGTGACATCTGCACCAACCATGTCGTCAGCCAATCGAGCCGCTAATTCAGGGCGGATGCCCCATGCGTTCTTATTGACTCCATCATGGAAGGCAGTACCACTAATTCTAATTACTGTTTCACCAGTACTAGCGATTATTGAAGTTTCAATTTCAAGAATGTCAATGTCAAGAGTAACTGCTACACGGCGACATTCGCCACCACGCATTTCCTGTCCGGGTGGGCAGGTATCATAAGCAGCCTCTTCAGCAAAATTGTGTCCGTCATGTGCAGCCATACACTCTTCAGTAGTATAACCAGCCTCTTCACAACGAGACATATACTCCCCATGAGTTTCATTTTCGGTTGGCGTAGGCTCCGCAGCCTCAACACACCCACAATCATCACAGCCACAGCCACTCATATCATCTGCTACGGTATCTTCCGACTTATCAATATCACTACTCTCTTCCATAGTATCACCTAAATTGTTATATTTGTTGCATTCCATTCGGCATCATTTCGCCAAGTGTCAGATATTTCGACCCAAAAAGTAAGACATACATCGTATGTACCGTTTGGCATATTTATTTTAGTAAAAATCTTGTTATCCGTTTCATCGCCTGTTGTATTATATCCGGCATAACTAGAATAGTAATGGGTTTGGTTTTCAGACCATTTAATGTAAATATCAATTTCGATATAGTGTTCAACAGGACAAGACCAATCAGCATCCCAATAGATTTTCAAATCTGTTGTATTATTAACTGTCTCTAATTTTACTTCTGCACTGTAAAAAGAACCAGTACAGTTTTCTTCCGGTTCTTCGTATTCACATGAGCCATCATCATCGGTTGCGGTAGTATTGTAGTTATTGGCGTTAGTGTCGGTACAACCCCAAACTTCATCTTCATAATAACATGAACCATCATCTTCATTTGCGTAATCGTCATAGTTAATTGCATAGTAATCAGTACAGCCCCAATATATCATATTATCGGGATTATTTTCATCTTCCCAAAATGGGTCGTCTGCACCTGCTGGTGTTAAGTCAATAATACCACCTAACTCAAGACCACTACCTGCAACAAGTAATAGTATAGGAATAAGTGCTGTTAGTAACTTTTGTGTTTTACCAGCCATTTCTGTTGCTTTGTCAAGTGCCGATGTATTTTCTTTTATGGCATTTGAGTTATTGAGTTTACCATCGTCGAGAAGGTCTGCTATTACATCACCTTTGTCTCGGCCTGTTAATTTAGCAATCTCGTCAGCGTTTTCTAATGAGGCTTGAATATCCGGCGATGTCATAATCTAATCTCCATATTTCTTGAGTGGGTTCAATAATACTATGGTACAACCACTCCGGCATTATATCCGATACATCGTCTATCGTTTCAACTTTCTTATACCCAAGTCGTCTAACAACCTTTACTAAATGGTGCATTTTAGATTCTTCGGTTGGGTTAATTACTGTTATCTTCGTAAGACCTTTCATGTGTGGAGCATTATTCCTGTACTCTAATAATGTTGAATGTAGTCCTTTATTCCTATACTCTTTACGAACATAAGTATTACCTACAAAAGCATATTTATCACTCATAACTAAAGATGAAGTATATGCTATTGCAGTTTCTCCTTCAAACAAAACCCAATAACACATTTTATCGTATATGCCCGGATAGCCTTTTTCACTGGCCCTTGGTACGGAGTCACCCCATACCGCCTCTAAATCTTCATGAGTTAGTATATACTGGGTATGTATATACACAGTATCACTTCTTTTCCTTGGCAGGTTTCAAAGTTTTTATGTTCAAGTCGCCCCGTACTTTTTCCATATCTTGTGTATGC